>ERZ869936.27-NODE-27-length-282010-cov-8.960785_pt1 | contig 282010 bp, 192 predicted proteins | sample MGYA00520876_ERZ869936 | MGnify/ENA primary metagenome ERZ869936 (study PRJEB32218, sample SAMN09650985) | biofilter metagenome | isolation source: enrty point of leading RO module | place: Saudi Arabia: Thuwal, RO plant located on Red Sea | collected 2016-02-17 ...
GCTCACGATTGAGCTGGTCCTTGGTGTCCGCGCAGACGTCGCGATAGACGTCGACAATCTTCTCGAATCGTGCATGAGGTGTGCCGCGTTGAATCCGCATCCAGAGGTTGGCCAGTTTCTCCGTGACGCCGATCTTCCCATCATCGAGTTGATCGATCATTTTTTTGGCATCTTCGCGAATAGAATCGAACATCTGGCTGATTTCCAGGTAGCGATTCCCCACGTTGATGTTCTCAACGTTGTCACGCACGAGCTTGTTAAACGTACTCATGTGCTGCACCGTGCGGGCGATAGCGAGCGCCCGGGCTTCATCGATGTGACGAACCTCTTCGAGCAACTTGATCAGCTCGGCGGGAACCTCCTCTTCTTTGGTGAGGCCAAATTTTTCGAGGACGTCGACGGCTCTGTCCAGATACTTCTGCATGCTTTTGTCAGCTTTAGTTTCAGTTTTCTGGGGAGCCGTCTTTTTTTGTGTTGCTTGAGCAGCCATGTTGTTTCTCGCAGAAACGGGGTTCGAGAGGTGAACGTTTAGGGTGTTGTGAAGATGGTTTTGAAAGTGATAAATTAGATTTCCTGTCACCGCAACGCCGCTGGATAGAAATACCGATTTTAGGAAACAAGTTCCTTTCCACCGTGGCAACGACAGATTGTTAGCATACCAACTTTGCCGGTTTTAAAATAGCAGCACCTCACAAGGCAGATTTACCGTGCCTCAAATTCAAATTGCCCAGCCACCTGCTGAAGAGCAAGCAATCTCTGTGGAAAAAACCGCGGATGTCGGTGCGGCCGAACTCAAGCAACTAAGCCTTGAGGAATTGCTGCGAATCATGGACGTTGCGACGACCTTGCGGAAAGAGCAGGATGTCGTAGAAGAGCAGCTGAATATGGACCAAATCAAGGTCCGCCTTCGTCAGCGGTTGTTAGATGCCGCCGAGATCACCGGTGAGCGCGTCACGGCGGAGCAGATCGACAAAGCGATCGAGAACTATTACGACAAACTCCACACATTTGAAGAGCCCAAGTGGAGTTTCTCGGTGTTGATGGCTCATATCTATGTGCGTCGTGCCACCATTCTGAAGTGGGCAATTGCGATTGGTGCGATAGTGGCCTTGCTGTGGAGTTTAATGATCGCAATTGTCATGCCCGCTTCTCCCTCCCTGGATTACGGGAGAGCGGAAGTAGTAACCGCCGCAATAAAACCAGTCGCACACTTCTTCCCACCTAGGATCGGTGCGACATGAACGTGAATGCTCGATCGGGTCGTTCAGTAGGTCATGCCATTCAACAGGCAGTTTCTGGGGTGAATGACCACCTGCAAAACTGTCTGACGACGATGAGTCGTTTCGATCGCTCTATGAGTGAGTTGGTCGACGAGCGAGGAAAATCGCTCCTTCGCCTGGCGGAACACTATTTGCCGAACATCGACCAACAGACCATCGCGGGAACGTTTGACCAAGTGCGAGGTCACCTCGTAGATATCCTCAATAGAAAGCAAAAGCACGAGCGGGAAATCGAAAGAACGTTGCAGGCAGACGCAGCCGAGGAGTCTCGACTTGAGCAAGAGTTGGAAGAGATAACTGCAAAATTGAATGAGAAAGTGGATCGACGAGAAGATTTGGAGAAGGAGGTCGCCAGGCTTTTAGAGAAGGATGCCGATTTTCAGCGATTGAGCAAGGAGGCGCTCATTGCCGAGAAGGAACTCAATCGTAATGAACAGCGTGTTGAAGAGATCAAATCAGAAGCCGCTGAGAAATTGCCTTCTTACGATAAAAGCCGTTTGTTCAAGTATCTTCATGATCGGGCGTATGGAACATCCGAGTACGAGAAGTCTGGCTGGACCAAGAAGCTCGATGGTTGGGTAGCCAACATGATCAATTATCCTCGGGCGAAACGAAGTTACGAATTCCTGCGAGTCACTCCCGAACTGGTGGCACACGAGGTAACACGTCGACGAAACGAGTTCAATGGCCTGATGGAGCAAGTCGAGGCGATTGAAGATCGCTATGACGACGAAGTGGGACTTACCGCAGTAATGCGTGAAGGGCATGAAATTGGCGTTCGAAGAGATCGAATCGTTGCTGCAATTGCCAACCAGCAATCACTTACCGACAAGCATCGACAAGAGCTAGCCAACTTGGAAGGAACTCAGAACGAATATTACCAGGAAGCCGTAGGTCGCATGAAAACGTTTCTCTCAAACATGGAGGATTGGCGGTTGGAGAACGCCTCGCGTTCGACCCCTGAGCCCGCTGACGATGAGATCGTGGCAGAGATCGTTCGGATAGGCAAGGAACTGAGCGACAACAAACAAGAAGTATCTGATCTCGGTCAAGAACTCCAGGTTTGGCGAATGCGTACCAACGATCTTCAAGCAGTTTTGCAGCATTTTCATCGAGGCGATTTTGATTCGAGCCGCTCGTTTTTCCCGTCGGACTTTGCAATTGAATCTTATCTAGAAGAATTTGTGCGTGGTCGCTTGGACCGAGACCAGCTTTGGTCAATAATTCGCAGCGCACAAAAGTTTGCTCCCCCTTGGTACGAAGAGCCCCCGATGAGGCGGGAACCACACTACGAAGGCGATTTTTCGCATGTTCTGATGCGGGTGTTATTAGATATTGCCGGGCAGGCACTTGAGAACGCGGCGCGCAGAGGAATGCAGCGGCGCAGCCCCCTCAGGCAGCACCAAAGGCGTCAACAGGGAAGACCTCGTTTTGGCGGCCGTGGATTCACAGATGGTCGTGGGTTTTAAGAATTTGTTTCTGCAGACTAGTTTCCTAGCCGGAGGAACACTTTCCTCGGAGATTTCCGGTTCGCGTGACAATCGGGCTAAAGTCAGGTGAAAATGCTGTTTTTTTCGGTGAAATAGAGCCCTGCCCTCCAAGGGCCAGTTTCGCTATAATGTGAGCCCACCGATAATAAACCTGCCGACTTTTCAAAGTCATTTATCCTTCTTGTTGTGAAAGGATTCCTCATGTCTCGCTTGTGTGTTTTATTTCTATTGACTATCGAGGCCTTGATAGCCACCCAGGCAGAGGGGCAAATCATTCGCCGACTTCGCGAACGTCGGGCAGCCGCGCTTGCCACAGCCGAGCCAGGTGCCCCCGTAGCTCCGTTGCCGCGTTTGCGCGGACTTCTGGCGCGACGCCTCCAAGCTCAGGAAGACCTAGTTGCCCAAGAGGATAGCAAGCCAACACCCGCATCCCCAGATCAGCGAACACCTGAGAATCCACAACAGAATCTTGTCGCCGGTCGAGCGGCATCTGCTTTGAAACAGGTGACCGCCTTTCAGAATCCCCAGATCCCTAATTTCTCGCTTGCCGAGCTGGCTGAATTGGACATCAATGGGCTGCAGAGCGCTCTGGAAAATGTGGATGGTGCGTTGCAGAATGAACTCAACCGTTTTAGTTCGGCGGAAAGTTGGCAAGGTTTCCTCGATTTGCCACCAGAGGTTCTCGATGACGAAGCTGTTGATATCGAGGCTTTGGAAGTATCATTGGACCGATTTAACCGCGTGGCTGCCAATCCGGCATTTTCGCAAATTTCCGGTTTAGCGAGCTTTGTGCAGACTCGTGGCATCTTGGCAGAGTTGGCCAATCGGACAATGGGCCCTCAGTTGAACACCCAGACTGAGACCTCGGTCTCCTCCGAGGCGAGTCAAGTGAGCGCCCAAATAGCCTCGACTGCAGAAAACTTACCTGCCCCCCAACCTGAGTCCGAGCCTGCCCGCCCAGTTCGCGAAAACAAAGGGGAGCGGTCGATTTTGGTGCGAACAGAGTAGGCTGAGCGGCATAATCGTAGCCTCTCAGCGTTAAAGGCTCTGAATTAATTCGCGTTTGGTCGAGATGTCACACACGCCCTCTTGGCGTGACTTTTCTCTATTTGGCGGATAAAATCGGTAAGGATTGTCGGTTTGCCACGTCAAACGGTAGTTGACCGATCTCTTACCGGATTCACTTGATTCCCCTCAGAGGTAAAAGATGACAAAGCAGAACTCTCGGTTTTTGTTGATTTCCCTGGCGGCTGCCGGGATTCTCGGTGGGGTCGCCTTGCTGACGCAGTTCTCGACTCAATTACTTGCGGAGACGCCAGATATGCAAAAGAAAGAAAACTCAGAAAGTCCAATCCCTAACGGCACAATGGAGACGGCCACGTTTGCCAACGGGTGTTTTTGGTGCACTGAAGCGGTGTTTCGTGAACTCAAAGGTGTTCATAGCGCTGTATCCGGGTACAGTGGCGGCAAGTCTAAGAATCCCACTTACAAAGAGGTCTCGACGGGACTGAGCGGACATGCTGAGGCTCTTCAAATTCAATACGATCCAGCCCAAATCAGTTTTGAGGAGTTGCTCGAAGTTTTTTGGAAGACCCATGACCCTACCACTTTGAACCAGCAGGGTGCTGACATTGGCCCGCAATATCGCTCGGCAATTTTCTACCACAACGATGAACAACGGCGACTGGCTGAGGAGTATAAGCAGAAACTTGACGAGTCGGGCGCATTTTCCAATCCGATCGTTACCGAGATCACAAAGTTTGATTCGTTCTACCCTGCTGAAGATTACCACCAGGACTATTTTGAACTGAATGGTTCTCAGCCCTATTGCAGATATGTCATCCAGCCGAAGCTGAAGAAGTTTCGCAAGGTCTTTCGCGATAAGATTAAATCACGGAAAGAAATTGCCGCGATGGAAGACGTCGAAATAGCCGTGGATTCAAAGAATACCGATGCCGAAGAAATCGATTGGAAAAACGTCAATTGGAAAGAGAAGCTTACGCCAGAACAGTATTACGTGACCACCGAAGCAGGGACCGAGAGGCCTTTCAAGAACGAATATTGGGACAACAAAAAAGCCGGTATGTACAAGTGTGTTCGCTGTGGATTGCCCCTATATAACTCGGCGACCAAATACGATTCAGGTACCGGCTGGCCGAGCTTCTTCAAACCAGTCGACAATAATAATGTCACGGAACATGTAGATCGATCCTTCTTTTCGGTCCGGACCGAGATACGTTGTGCTCGTTGCGACGCCCACCTGGGCCATGTGTTCGATGATGGTCCTCAACCCACAGGGCTGCGTTACTGCATGAATTCAGCTGCGATGCAGTTTGAACCTGCGGAACAAAAGAAACCCGCCCCAACGCCGTAACAAGTCCAACGCTCAGGCATTGCAATCCCTCTGCTGTGGGCTCGTGCTAGCAAGGTTGGCGCAGCACTGAAAAACCGTACACTAAAGCGAAGTTCGCTTCGAAAGGAGTACGGTTGCGATGGGAACTGCTACGGAGAGACATCTGCCTCTGATAGAGACTGGAGTGGAGCAATTCCGCTGGTCAGGCCTTTGTCTTCCTCCGCGCCCAACTTTTCAGTTGCCGATTGTAGATGATGCAGCTGCCATGCGGCGCATCCTCCGGGAAGAATGCCCTACCAAACCAGGTATCTATGGGTTTTTCGATTTTACCGGACAGTTGATCTACGTAGGCTACTCGTCCAAGCTGCTCCGTCGACTCACGACGTACTTCCAGCAATCTGAGCAGGCGCGAAAGGAGCACAGAATCTCTAACCGGGCAACCTGGTTGATGTGGGAGACGGTAGGTCATCCTTTCGCAGCGATGCACCGTGAGCTGGAAATCATTCAGCAATTTCAGCCCCGGCTCAATGTTCGTGGGCGATCGCGTCGGCAGAAGTTTGGCTACCTCTATCAAACCAACGATGCGGCACCTCGCTTCGCCCTACGATATCAGTTACCGGGGGGCATCCGCCATTGCTGGGGACCCTTGTGGATCGACAAGTCGATCCGCGAAGGGATAGAAGTCTTGAACCGCGCTTTCTTGCTGCCCGATTGTCCGATTACGACGCGGATGGTGTTTCAAGATGAACGCTTGCTCTTTGACCAATCTCTGCACAATCCGTGTCTTCGTGCAGAGACGCAGTCTTGTCTGGCACCCTGCGGTGGGACCTGTTCCAAAGAGAAATATTTTGCCCAGTTGCAAGCCGCGCGGGAACTCTTAGATGGTAAGTCAGATGCTGTTCTAGTCGCGCTGGAAAAGCGGATCGCAGAGGCCGCCGAAGCAAGACGGTATGAATTGGCCGCCCGTTTGCATGATACCCGGCAAAGTCTCGAATACTTACAACAACGATTGCAGGCTGTGCGCAAGCCCAGCTATCAAAACGGGGTGTATCAGATTCGCATGCAGCGGCGACGAGTCTGGTTCCTGCTCTCTGGAAGCGTGGTAGAAGCCTCCGTGGCCGAGCCGCTCTCGGCAAAGCGAGTTCGCAGATTTCTCGAACTTGTTGATCAGCACAGTTCCTGCCGCGTGCGAAAATCGACCCAACGAAATCGCCTTGCTTCGCAAATCGTCAATCTCTGGTTTCGACAACACCCTGAAGAAATGGAGAGAGTGATGACTTACGACGTGGCGCGGAGATTCTTTGAGAATATTAATTCGGCTCGTAGCCCAAATTCGGCGCTAACCAGCGTTCGACTTCCGTGATCGTCATGCCTTTGCGGCGTGCGTAGTCGGCGACCTGTTCCTGGGTAATGCGATCGACGGAAAAGTATCTGGCCTCCGGATGGGCAAAGTAGAGTCCACTTACGCTGGCAGCCGGGTGCATCGCAAAGTGTTCAGTCAACGTGATCCCCGTGTTCTTCTCAGCGTCTAACAGGTCGAAGAGAATTCGTTTCTCGGTGTGGTCCGGCTGGGCTGGATATCCTGGTGCAGGACGGATGCCTCGATACATTTCGTCAATCAGGTCTTCGTTCGAAAATTGTTCACTCTTTCCGTAATTCCAATCGCTCCGGGCACGGGCATGCAGGTATTCGGCAAACGCCTCGGCCAGCCGGTCGGCAAGGGCTTTTACGAGGATGGAATTGAAATCATCATGTTCCGCCAAGAACTCTCCGGATAATTCATCGCAACCGATGCCCGTGGTGACGGCGAAAGCACCGATGTAGTCCTGTTTGCCGGTCTCAGGGGGGGCAATAAAGTCCGCGAGCGAGTAGAACGTATCTTGTCCCTTACGCTGCCATTGTTGTCGGAGTCCATGGAAGTGGCACCGCTCGGTTGTGCGCGACTCATCTGAGTAAACAATGATATCCTCTCCCGAGCTTTCGGCAGGCCAGAAGCCGTATACGCCGCGTGCGGTGAGGCGTTTCTCGGCGCAGATACGGTCCAGTAAAGCCTGGGCCTCGTCATAGAGACGCCGTGCTTCGGTTCCCAATGCGGGGTCCTCAAAGATTTTTGGATACTTGCCTTTGAGTTCCCAAGTGAGAAAAAACGGTGACCAATCGATGTAAGAGCGCAACTCCTCGAGTGGAAAGTTTTCCAAAACACGAGATCCCAAAAAAGAGGGTTTCGGTATGTCGATAGTTTCCCAGTCGCAGGTAAACCGCTTCGAACAAGCCTCGGCAAAACTCACCAACGGGACAGCTTGTCGTTGGCTAAACGATGCCACCAACTGCTCTTGCAGCTTGCGGTTTTCGGCTTCGAAGAGAGGCCTGTTCTCGGAGCTGATGAGCTTTTCGACGACACCAACCGAACGCGAGGCATCTAGCACGTGGGCCACACAATGATCGTAGGCCGGGGCGATCTTCACAGCCGTGTGCTTGGCACTGGTCGTCGCACCCCCGATCAAAAGAGGCTTTTCGCTCGCTGTGCGTTTCAACTCCCGCGCGACGTGCACCATTTCATCAAGACTTGGTGTAATGAGTCCTGATAGACCAATGACATCGACATTCTCGGCAATTGCCGCTTCGAGGATTTTTTCACAAGGAACCATCACTCCCAGATCGACCACTGAAAAATTATTGCAGCCGAGCACCACCCCCACAATGTTTTTGCCAATGTCGTGCACGTCGCCTTTGACGGTGGCCAAGAGTACTTTCGCCCGCGCCTTACCTTGTGTGCCAGCCGCTTCCTTTTCCGCTTCCATGAACGGCGTGAGGTAAGCAACCGATTTTTTCATCACCCGGGCGCTTTTTACCACCTGGGGCAAAAACATTTTACCGGCACCAAACAGATCCCCAACCACGCTCATGCCATCCATCAGCGGGCCTTCAATAATCTGCAGACAGGTGTCGTACTTCTGCCGGGCCTCTTCGGTGTCTTCATCGATGTACTTGACAATACCTTTGAGCAGCGCGTATTTGAGCCGCTCTTCGACCGATTCACTTCGCCACTCTGCGTCGGCTGAAGCGGACTCGCCGACTTTCCCTTTGACAGTTTCGGCGAAATCGACCAATCTTTCCGTGGCATCGGGGCGGCGGTTCAAAAGCACGTCCTCGACCATTTCCTTAAGCCGTGGCTCAATATCTTCGTAAACGGCCAATTGCCCGGCGTTGACAATCCCCATGTCGAGCCCCGCCTGCACGGCATGATACAAGAACGCAGAGTGGATGGCCTCCCGGACGACGTCGTTTCCGCGAAACGAGAAGGACACGTTCGACACTCCACCTGAGACATGGGCTCCTGGACATGATTGTTTGATCCGACGAGTGGCGTTGATGAAATCAACGGCGTAGTTGTTGTGCTCCTCCATGCCGGTGGCAACGGTGAGAATGTTAGGATCAAAGACGATATCCTGAGCGGGGAAACCAGCTTTTTCGGTAAGGAGTTTGTAAGCGCGTTGACAAATACGCACTTTGTTTTCCTCGTCTGCTGCTTGCCCCTCTTCGTCGAACGCCATCACGACAACGGCCGAGCCATATTGGCGACAGAGTCGGGCTCGGCGCAAGAATTCCTCTTCGCCATCCTTGAGACTAATCGAATTGACAATCGACTTGCCTTGAACGACTTGCAAACCGGCTTCCAGGACCGACCATTTGCTGCTGTCGATCATCACCGGCACGGCGGCGATATCGGTCTCCCCTGCAATCAGACGCAGATACTTGGTCATCACGGCTTCGCCATCCAGGAGGCCTTCGTCCATGTTGACGTCGATGATATTGGCACCCCCCTCGATCTGGCCGCGAGCGATTTCGATAGCTTCGTCGTAGTTCTCCTCCTTGATAAGTCGGGCAAACTTGCGTGATCCGGAGACGTTTGTCCGCTCACCGATCATCAGAAAATTACTTTCCGAACGTAGCGTCATCGGTCGAGTGCCGCTCAAGCGAAATAGCGGCTCTACGGTAACTGGCTTGTGAGGGCGTACGCCTTGCATCCGGGCTGCGATGGCTGCAATATGATCGGGACCCGTGCCACAGCATCCCCCCACGATATTAAGCCAACCGGCATCGGCAAATTCTCCAACCAAAGCGGCCATACTTGCTGGGTCCAGATCGTAGTGCCCCATCTCATTAGGAAGCCCAGCATTTGGATGGCAACTGATTCGCACGGGGGCCACTTGCTGCAATGTTTCCAAGTGCGGCCGCATCAACTCAGGGCCGAGCGCACAGTTCATGCCCACTGAAAGCATGGGGAAGTGCGAAACCGAGGTCCAAAATGCCTCAACTTCCTGGCCTGAGACGAAAGTTGCTCCCCCTTTATCAAAGGTCGCGGAAATCATCACCGGGATGCGCGAACCGATTTCGCCAAAATAGCGCTCCATGGCGAACAGGCATGCCTTGAGATTAAGCGTGTCGATCACCGTCTCCGGCAGCAGAATATCGACACCTGCCTCGACCAAAGCTGCAATCTGGGCGTAATACGAATCGGCCATCTCGGCAAATGTCACGGCCCGATAGCTGGGATCATCCACTTTGGTGCTGATGGCAGTCTGCTTGGTCGTGGGACCGATCGAACCTGCTACGAACCGAGGGCGGTCAGGAGTTCGCTCGGTGATCTCATCGCAAGCCTGCCGGGCACAAGCCACCGCCGCCGCATTGATCTCGCGGACCAGGTCCAGGGGAAGATTGAACTCGTCCATTCCTACCGGGCTGGCACCAAAGGTATTAGTCTCAACAATGTCGGCACCCGCCTCGAGGTAACGCCGATGAATCGCCGTAATATCTGCCGGACGGGTAATGCAAAGAATGTCGGCAAAATTCTTAAGGTCGCGGTCGTGATCGGCAAACCGTTCGCCGCGAATGGCAGCCTCATCGAGTTGAAGGGCCTGTATCTGGGTTCCCATGGCCCCATCGAGGACAAGAATTCGCTCTTCAAGCAGAGCTTCGAGTTGTGCTGTGCAATCGTGGAAAGGCATATTTGCGGGTATTACTACTGTGTTTCGCGGAGAAATGACAAGCCGGTTAGTATCGCAAATGCTAGGGCTAAGTACAATGCGGTAGGAGACATATCATAGAGGCCTCTGCTCCATAAATAGAGCGACATACTCACGGTCAGGTTCGACAAAGTGCTATAGATGCATGAAGACAATTCTTCCAATTGCTTACTGCAGATGTTTAGCTGGCATTCTCTGGATTATGCCGGCGGCATTGGTTTGGGGTAACACGGGAACTTTTATCGATCGCCATTTGTCGACCGATCTTCGGGTGGTGTCTTACAACGTGCTGTTTGATACCATTTTTCCGACTCAGAACGCTCAGCAGGCAGCGAAGTTTGCGCGAGTAGTCAGTGCCCTCGATCCCGACATTCTCAATTTGCAGGAAATCCTCCGTCCTGCATCCGACGTTCAAAATCTTATGAATTCAATCGCTCCGCTACCCGGTGGGACGTCCTGGTTTGTACATAAGGGCGGCGACAATGTGATTGTCAGTAAGTATCCACTCTCTCTTCAGCGTACCAATACTTCACCTCCTGGAGAGCGTACGCAAGCGATTGCCCTAGTTGATTTGCCGGACAACCTCTTTTCGACAGATTTTTACTTTTTGAATAATCACTACAAGTGTTGCGGCAGGGAAGGCGGGGTCGAGGACTCGCAACGGCAACAGCAGTCCGATGCCATTATCAATTGGCTCCGTGATGCCCGCGAACCAGGAGGATTTGTCAACCTTGCACCCGGGACCCCATTTGCTGTGGTGGGCGACCTCAACATTGTAGGCGGACCCGGACCACTCAACACGCTGCTCACGGGCAATATATTTGACGAGGCCACTTATGGCCTCGACTCTCCACCAGATTGGGATGGCAGTATCCTCACTGATGCCCATCCGGTTCACAATGTGACCGGGACAGAGCACTACACTTGGCGAAATGATAATTCTATTTTCGCTCCAGGGATTCTTGACTTCGTGATTTACTCGGATAGCGCGCTCGACGTCGGTAATAAGTTTGTGCTCAATACTGTGAGCATGACGCCTGCAGAACGCGCTGCTACGGGTCTGCAATTATTTGACATCACTGTGGATAGTTCTGGCTCGAACTATGACCACTTACCTGTGGTCGTCGATTTTCGCATTTTTGATTTCGCAACTAGTGATTTCAATTTTAGCCGCAGCGTGGATGGCACCGATCTTGCCATATGGCAGTCGGGATTCGGCACTTCGACCGGGGCTACGCGCAGCATGGGTGACGCCGACGGTGATGGAGACATAGATGGTCGTGATTTACTCGTTTGGCAGCGGCAAGTAACTCTAGGGGGCTCCACGCTGGCAGTCCCAGAACCTCTTTCGATCACTATTCTCTTTTTTTCGCTCCTGACTCTTTCCCAGGCGAGCCGGAAGCGTTAGCGCCTGGAGCATGAGTACGATCGAGTGGCAGTCCAGCTAGAAGTTTGAAAAAGACGAAAATACCTCGGTACGCTTTCCAACCATTCAATCCCAGAAGCAATCAGTTCTTCTCCGACACACAATAAAGCTTCTTACTCGAGCGAATAAACAGCTCACCATTGCTGATGGCGGGTGTCGCCGAGAAATCACCATCATCATTCCCAAATCGGTTGACCGCCAGTTGCTCGAATTCGGGGCCGAGTTTCAAAACGTAGCACAAGCCTTGCCGCGTAATGAAATACAGTTTGCCATCGGCGGCAACGACCGAGGAGTAACTCGAGTTTGCGAATCTGCCTCGCCGCCCACCTGACTCATCGGAAGCGGACTCTTCTGCGGTTGGTGCTTCGAGACGTTCTTTATAAACTTCTTCGCCCGTCCTGGCGTCGATGCAGGTCGCGATATCGCGGTTGATCCAATAAATCAAACCATCATGCACAAGTGGTGAACCGATGCCGCCTCGTTCTCGACTAGTCCAGAGAATGTTGGATTCAGAGATATTCCCTTTGCCACCTGCTTTGACCGCAATGGTGTCACCATCACGATTGCCCAATGCATAAATATTGCCATCAGCAGTGACGACACTCGAAGTATAAGAATTATTGCCAGGGCCCTGGGAGTACCACTTGAGCTTGCCATTGGCTGGGTTGAAGGCCCATATTTCCCCGGGAACTGCCAGCACAATCTGCTTGTCTCCCTCTGGTCCGTCCACCAGGATGGGAGATCCCCAGGAACCGGCGAATCCTTCTGCTTCCTGCTTCCACACCTCGCTGCCGGTCTCTTTGTCGAGCGCCACAATTGCATGATTCTCGGCCGTGGCAGGGACAATCACTAGGTTTTCAATGAGAATCGGACTCGAAGCGGTCCCCCAATTCTGAATTCCAGATTCTGTGCCCACACTGGTCTGCCATAGCTGGTTCCCCCCCATGTCAAAAGCAATCACCCCTGTCTTGCCAAAAAATGCGTAGACCCGTTCTCCATCAGAGACCGGCGTGTGCGACGCATAGCCATGCTCGGCAAACATCCCGCCGTATTCATCTTCAGGTAAGTAGGGGTCGATCACTTGATCCCAGAGTACGGTTCCGTTCTGCCGATCGATACACACTACATGGCGCTTGAGATTGGATTGCTCTCCAGGCTGATTGCGGTCGAGTCCGTAGCCACTCCAGCAAGTGACCAAAACTTTTGTTCCCACCACGATGGGGCTTGAAGACCCTGGACCGGGTAGATCGATGCTCCACTTGATATTCTCGGTGTCGGTCCAGGTAGCGGGAGTTGGAGCAGAATCAGGACTCAAACCCGAGCCATTCGGGCCTCGGAAACGAGGCCAGTCCGAGGCCATTGCGAGCGAAGAAAGTGTCGCCACGAGAGTGAATGAAAAACCGAAAGTCGAGATTCGAGTAGATGTGTGATTTAGCATGTTGAATAATCAAAAGCGAAAGTGCATTGAGTGAAGGTTCATCAAGAAACCCCTTTATCTTAGGAGATGGTCCAATCCACTGGATAGATAGAGGTGGACGTAGAGTAATGTGTGTGCAATTGAGTGTGGATGTGATGCTTAGTCCCCCACTCTGCAGTGATCGATCACGTTGAGACATTGGACCACTTCGTGCGAAATCCTCATAAGAAGTTGATTAAGCAGCTTAGTTGCCTAACCCCTTACTATCAAAGGCTTTCAAAACTTAGCAACAGAATGTTTCAAACCTTTTTTCTATTCCTTGGGAGAAAACACTTGAATCTCCTATTTTGCCTAGTCTATATTGATGGCGCATTCGCTACAGGAGGACTGGGGACTCGTCTGCCCTGTTGCGCTCGGTGATATTTCGAGATACGCATGCGTTAGTGACCACGGATGGTTCAGTCACGAACATCCGGGGGGTTACATCATGATAGGCCGCATTCGCTCTTTCTTTTCTCAGTCTCGTTCACTAGACCGCATTCTGGAGTACAAGTCATATCGAGGTCGATTGCTGAGGCTTGAGACACTTGAAGACAGGAAGATGCTCGCCATCGACTCGCTGATGTTGGGCGCTAGTTATGATGGGTCCTTCTTCAACAATGGACCTTCTGCTACTTCGATTCAGACAGTTGGCATGTCGAGTTCCAACACAAGCAGCGGATTATCCGATGGTGGTCGAGATCCGATCGTCCTTAATTTTCAATTCGACGATGGCGACCGCTGGAGTGCGACGGCTACCGATGGCGGAGGTCTTGGGCAAGGTGACCCAACGACACTGACCTGGAGCATCGTCCCCGACGGTACCCAGACTCCAGCGAGCAGCTTCGACGACAACGGTGGGGGTGCAGGGCCTAGCGACCTGATCGCTTTTTTGGACGGTATTCGAGGTGCTGGTGGGGGCGGAGCAGACCTGACGAACCGACCTTGGTTCCAGGTGTTTGTCGATGCCTTTGACCGTCTCAGTGAAGTCTCTGGACTAACCTATGTCTATGAGCCCGCTGATGATGGAGTCGATCTTAATTCCGCCGCCGGCAGCCTGGGAGTTCGTGGGGATGTACGCATCGCCGGACGCTTTGTCGACGGCCAACCAGCTGGCGGCAGTACGCTGGCATACAATGCTTTCCCGAATGACAGCGATATGGTCATTGACACGGGAAATATCAACTTCTACAGCAACACAGCGAATAATTCACTTTCATTCCGCAATACCCTGATGCATGAAGCGGGACATGGAATAGGCCTTTCCCATGTGCTTCCGGTCGATCAAACCAAGTTGATGGAACCCACCATCACGACCAATTTTGATGGACCACAGTTTGACGATATTATCGCCATGCACCGTGGCTACGGCGATGTGCTTGAAAAGAATGGTGGGAACGATTCCACTGGTTCGGCTACCAATTTGGGTGCCTTGTCTCCCGGAACGATGATCACACTCGGCGCTGATGGTGGGCCCGATGCAGTGATCGCGCCTGGAGACGTTGATTTCCTGAGTATCGACGATGACAGTGACGAAGATGTCTTCCAGTTCCAATTGGTCGCTGGAGCAGGTCTGAAAGTCATGCTCACACCAGTAGGCCCGACTTATCTGCAAGGGCCTCAAGGAAGTGACGACGATCCTCCGCCAGCTCCTACCTCTTTCGATGCTTCAATGCAAAGCGACCTGGCTTTGGAGATCCTCAATAGCGGCGGTTCGGTTGTCGCCTCCGCTGATGCCAACGGTTTGGGCGGAGTAGAAATCATTGATAACTTCGTTGCTGCGGCGGGAGGCGTCTATTTCGTCCGCGTAACCGGTGACGACAACGCTGCACAGCTTTATCAGCTCGATTTGATCACTAGCGACCAGTTTGAGCCAAATAACACCCTTGCTACAGCAACTGTTTTAGGATCGCTCCCAGCCATCACATTGCAGAACTTGTCGATCCACAACGAGGCTGATCAAGACTTTTACAAAATCACTGCCAACAAGACTGGCAAGTTAATCGTCAACGCGTTTTTCGAACACGCTGTAGGCGACATCGATATTCAGATTCAAGATTCCGCTGGGAACGTAATAGCCAGTTCCGTGTCCGTTAGTGACAACGAGCAGATTATTATTCCTGTGGTCGGTCAGCAGATGTATTTCTTACGCGTCTTTGGCGTAGGTGATGGAGTGATGAACACCTACGACCTCGAAATCGAGAACTTTCCTGCTCCTGCGCCTGCTTTTGTCGATCTCATGGCATCTAGCGACACGGGCATGATGAACAATGATAACATCACTAGCGACACCACCCCCACATTCCTAATCCAGGCCGATTTGGCTGACTTCCGGGATATGGGCATCACACTGTTGAATCAATCCGTGATCGATCCGAACAACAATGGCAATGCATCGGATGCAACGGATGATGGGGCAGGCGTTTATGTGTCATTGATCAATCTCACGACAGGTGCCTTGGTGCAGGGGTTTGCAAATCAACTCGGCCCTACGGGAATCTTGTGGACTTTCACTGTGCCCGGCATTTCTGCACTCACCCAAGCGGATTGGTTTGTTTCGGCGGCGGTGCAAATTGTCGATGGTCAGCAGGACCCCAACCGCTCGACTGGTCGGGCTCAACTCTCTGACCCGCTAATTGTGACTATCGAAACAGGCGATCAAATGAACGCCAGTCTTCCCGATTTGCTGGCAGCGAGTGATTCGGGAATGTTCGATGACGACAACGTGACGAACAAAATGAGCCCGGCATTCGTCGGCGTGGCGCCAGCCAACTACAAAGTGAGGCTCTACGCCAATGGGGAATTGGTCGGACAATCGGTCGTCGGATCAGATAGCTCAGACGTAAGTGTTGGCGGTGTTGGAGGATTAGGTGGAGCCAATAACGATGGCCTCGGTTTATGGGAAATTACCTCCGAGCCACTCGATGATGGCATTTATGAAATCACCGCAGAATTTGAAGATGCCGCAGGAAATGTCTTTAGCACTACCGATCTTCTAGGTCCTAACGAGCAACCCCTGGAACAATTGGTCATTGAGATTGATACGAATCAGCCTAATACGCCATTCCTCGATCTGCTCGCTACCGACGATACGGGACGCAACAATATCGACAACACAACTTTTGACCAAACTCCTCGTTTGGATGCAGTGGTGGATGATCCCAATGGTCCCGACGTATCGGCTACTTATCCCAATGGCCACCTCTTTGCTGAAAACATCAAGTACCGCATTTATGACCGGTTTGATACGCAGCCAGAAGCTCTGATCTTCAATCAAGCGACTTTTGTAGCTAACGGTGGTTACCAAAATCTCGTTGCCTTAATCAATCAAGACGGGACGCACGGCTTAAAACTGGAGGTCGAGGACCGGGCTGGAAATCTAAGTCACGATTACTTACTGAACATTGAACTTGATCGAGTTGCACCACCTGTATCATTCGGTCTGCCAGGAGTTGATGGTGACGGGCTTATTGATCTCACCGATACCGGTAATACCAGCAATCCCGTGACGTTTACTGATCGGATCACCAGCGATGGAACCCCGAGGCTTTGGGGACAGGCGGAAGCCGACAGTATTGTGAAAGTCTTTGTGGATATCAACAGCAACGGGATGATCGATCCGGGTGTCGATGTATTCCTTGGGCAAGATACTGCGATTCCCTTAAATGGCAATCAGGCTGAGCCAGATGGATATTGGGAAATCGATGTCATTGTCGATTTGGACGACCCATTGTTCTTCACACCGGGTGGCGGACTCCGAAGCTTGCTGGTTTCTGCAGAAGATCTGGCTGGGAATGTGAACAATCCCAATGACGGAATTCCAGTCGATCCCGATCAGCAATTGGACATCTTCATTGATCGGCAAGGTCCTCAGGTTGCGGCAGTCACGATCACCGACGATCCCACCACTTTGGTCGACGAATCGAACTACGACTTGTTTGATCCCAAACCTTCTGTCAATGGTCCTACGCCGCTGATCCGCAGTATCGATATCGATATAGTGGATTTCCCAGACCGATTGGCGGCTGACTTCCTTTATGATGCTCTCGAAGAAAGTGTTGCGTTGGCTCTTGGCAACTACTCGGTGGTTGGTGACCATGTCGGTAACATAGCCATTGAGTCCGTCTCCATTGTGGATACCAATGTAGCGGATGGATTACCAGCCACTGCTACGGTCAGGATTACCTTTGTCGATTATCTGCCGGATGATCGCTTTACGCTCACGATTAACGACGGCATAGTCGACCCGGTGGGCAACCGTCTCGATGGCGAGTCCAATGCTGCCCAACCTCTGGAAGATCCTTTCTTCCCCAGCGGTGATGGACTTCCCGGCGGAGACTTTGTCGCACGCTTCACTATCGATTCAAGGCCGGAACCTGGCACTTTCGTTGCCCAGAATATCTCGATCGATATCAATGGCAACACCGTTTGGGATCCTGCAAATGGTCAGATCGGTAATGATGCGACGAATGTGGATCTTTCATTCACGTTGCCTGTCGCCGATCCAGTGACCGGTGCGGTGGCACCAGGCGGTTACAATGTGCATGATTTGGTGTTTGTTGGCAAGTTTGCGCCCATTCAAGGATTGATCGTCGGAGACGACGCCGTATTCATCATCGACGTCTCGGGAAGTACTGGCAGCGGCTTTGGTGGTGATCCTGTGGGCGATCAGAACGGCGACGGAACGGCCAACACCATACTTGATGCTGAGATTGCGGCTTTCAAAGCCCTCAATCAGGAACTGATCGACCGCGGTTTGGGCAACACGGCTCAAGTAGCGATTGTTGCCTTCGCTTCAAGTGCCAACAGTTTGGATATGGATCCCATCGCACCGGGAATCCAATTGACGACCACCCCGCTGGCCGACGCCAATAGCAACGGCATGCGAGATGTCGATGAGATTTTGATGAGCCTGAATGACGGCGGAGGCACTAATTATGAAGCAGCCCTCACAACGGCCACGACGGCTGTGAATGCCATTGCTTCGCCCAATACGAATGTCATCTTTCTCTCTGATGGAGCACCAAATTCTCCAGGAGCACATGCCGATGAGGCTGCTGTACTGCAAGGATTGGGTACTAACTTGCGGGCCTTTGGCGTTGGCCCTGGAGCACCCCTGGCTCAACTACTGATCATTGACCCCGCTGCAGAATCTTTTGCCAACACCAATGAACTTCTTGATGCATTCGGCGGTGGGGGCATGATGCCGGCTGGTGATGCTTCCGGGTTCGATCAACTTGCCGCTTATGGCAATTCGGCGGAGCTAGGCAGCTTCCGGTGGCTTATCGACACCAATAGCGATGGTGTCATCAATACGGGTGACGGTGATATTCTTTCGCTTCAACCCTTACAAGCTGGGTTCAATGTAGCTGCTGCGATACCACTTGCTGGTGACTTCGACCAGAATCCTGACAATGGTGATGAAATTGCACTCTACAAATCGACCAATATTGGTGGTGTCTTGTTCGGAGTCTGGATATTTGACACGGATCGTGACTTTGTCATCGAAACCAATGGAGATGATACGATTGTCACGGGTACCCTATTGGGACATCCCATCGTCGGTGATTTCGACGGCGATGGACTGGATGACTTGGGTGTATTCAATAACAATCAGTGGTTCTTCGACCTGGCGAACGATGGTTTAGGAACTTCAAATACGGGTGCATTTGGAGCGGATGCTGCGGGAGGAGATCGCGACGATACCCTTATCTGGGGATTCCCAGGAGTTCTTGATCGTCCGGTCAGCGCCGATATGGATCAGGATGGTATCGACGACATCGGACTCTGGATTCCACGTGATTCCTCGGCAACTCCACCCCGCTTGTCGGAATGGTACTTCCTCATCTCAGACGATCATATCATTCCTGATGTAGGTGGTAATCGTATTACAGGGCAGATTAACACGCTCGATCATGCCTTTAAGACGGTTCCCTTTGGTAAGGATCTCTACTTTGAATTTGGCGATGATTTGGCATTGCCGATCGTTGGCAACTTCGATCCTCCGGTAGCTTCACCAAGCATCAGTCCCCAAGGCGGGATGGAGGGGGATTACGATGATGATGGCGACGTGGACGGACGTGATTTCCTCGTGTGGCAACGCAATTATGGCTCGACAGAATTCCTGGCTGCCGACGGAAACCGCAATAACGTGGTAGATTCGGGTGATTTGGAGATGTGGGAAGACAATTACTCGAATTCCAATTCCAATGCACTCTTGGCAGGTAGTGGTGACAACGAGAGCTCTTCATTGGTTGCATCTCTCTCGGTCGTTACTCTGGAAATGTCTTCGATCTCACTAGCGACTGCCAATGAATCCACCCTTAACTCTCAAACACGTGAGAGCTCTCTTGCTCAGTTCTGGTTGAGTCTTCCAGAACGAGAAAGCACTATCGCTGAGGGAAACTACTTTGAGAGTATGGCAGAGACTCAAATTGAGCAATCCCGTATTGAGCAAGATCGTTTCGCTGTTTATCGGGTAGCCGAGCAATCCGAGAGGTCTGCTTTCGACACTGGCGAAAACGAGACGGACGAAGAATTCGAGTTGGTTCTGGATGAAGCCTTCGCCGAACTCGGAAGCTAGCAACATTCTCGCAGCCCCTGCCGAAAGGCAGGGGTTTGTTAAGAACTCTCCAAGTGTGACTCATGCTCCTGTCAATGCATGGCTTTTGATCGTACAATACTGCGGTCATGAGCCATGCAGCCGCTTCCCCCGTCGCCATTCAGCAACTCCGCGAAGCCCTACGCCAGTATTGGGGTTACGATGAGTTCCGCCCCATGCAGTTGCAAGCGATGCGGTGTGCTATGGAACATCGAGATTCGGTGGTTGTCTTACCGACGGGTGGCGGAAAATCACTCTGTTATCAAGTACCTGCAGTTTGCCTGGAAGGATTGACGCTTGTCGTTTCTCCGCTGATCTCCCTGATGAAGGATCAAGTCGACTCGCTTACTAATTGCGGCGTGAGAGCGGCTTGCATCCATAGCATGATCCCGCAAGAAGAGAAACGTCGAATCGCTGAAGAGATTCGTAGCGGATTTCTCAAGCTGCTCTATGTTGCCCCAGAACGAGTAGTACAACCGCGAACTATCGAGTTTCTTCAATCAGTAAAAGTGGCTCAAGTTGCAGTGGATGAGGCGCATTGCATCAGTTCGTGGGGACACGATTTTCGCCCGGAGTACCGGCAACTGCGCCTCTTGAGACAGTCGCTTCCGGGTGTGGGGATGCATGCATTTACTGCCACTGCTACCGAGCGGGTGCGAAATGATGTTGCCGAGCAACTGGGGTTAGAAAATTCTCAGATTTTGGTAGGAGACTTCGATCGACCAAACCTGGTTTACCGCGTAAAACGTAAAAATCGTCCAATCGACCAGATTCTCAGCACGATTGCTTGCTACCCGAATGCTTCAGGGATTATCTACTGCATAAGCCGCAAGCAGGTGGAGGAAACCGCGGCGTCATTGGCGGCGGCGGGGTTGCGTGTACGGCCCTATCATGCCGGTCTGGACGATGAACAGCGGCAGCAGTACCAAAGTGAGTTTGCCCAGGAGGAAGTCGATGTAATCGTCGCAACGGTGGCTTTTGGCATGGGCATCGATAAGTCGAATGTAAGATTTGTGATTCACTCGGGAATGCCTAAATCGCTTGAACAATACCAACAAGAAAGCGGACGGGCTGGTCGTGACGGGCTGGAGGCTGAATGTCTGCTCCTCTATTCTGGAGCCGATGTGGTAATGTGGCGGCGACTGATCGAACAAAACGATCAAGACCAAGGAGTCGCAGTAGAGGCTCGCCAGGGAGCCTTAGCTGCATTAACTTCTATGTCCGATTTCTGCCACTCGGCTTCATGTCGTCATCAAGCACTTGTTGCACATTTTGGTCAGCATCTTGGTCGAGACAATTGCGGCGCATGTGACGTATGTTTGAACGAGATCGAAACGGTTGACGATGCTCTGACAATTGCACAGAAAATTCTGTCTTGTGTGCTTCGATTGGAGGAGAGATACGGAGCGGATTACACCTGTAAGGTGCTTGTTGGATCTAGCGAGGCACGCATCTTTGAGCGTGGTCATGAGAAGCTGAGTACTTATGGCATCCTAAAAGAATATTCCTCAGGTACCCTTCGCGACTGGACTGAACAACTTGTCGGGCAAAGATTTTTGGAAAAGACTGGCGAATTCAGCACACTCGCGGTGACTACCCTCGGAAGGGAACTCTTGTGCGGAGAGTGCTTGCCGAGGCTCTTGAAGCCGGCAAAGTCTCAACGGTCCCGCAGTAGACATACTCTAACTGACGCAGACTCGTGGGAAGGTGTTGACCGAGGATTGTTCGAAGAGCTGCGAGAACTTCGCCGCGACCTGGCCCACGCCCGAAGCGTTCCAGCATACATCGTGTTTGGAGATCAGAGCCTTCGAGATATGGCCCGTCGCCGACCCCAATCGCTAGCCGATTTTCGCGATGTATTGGGAGTTGGAGAGAAAAAACTCGCCGAGTACGGTAATGAATTTATCGATCGAATTCGCCAGTATAATGAGTCTTCCTAAAGTGAACCGAGATCACTGTCCAGCAGTTCGAATGCTAGTTCGAGAACTGGACTGTCCTCTTCGGTAGATTGCAGTGAATCTTTGGCAAGTTGTGAGTAGATCGAGTCAGCATCGCGTTCCAGAGCATCCAGGTAGGGAACGAACTCCGAATCAAGGGATTCTTCGATTACCAAGTCAACTGCCTGACTCCGCCGAGCAACAAAAGATGACAGAAGTCCTTCCTGGCCAGACTGCGATATGTTTGCGATTCCAGCTAGAGAGCCGAACTCATTGTTTGGTTCCGACGTCACTAGAGCCACAGAAATCGCGGGCTGCGCTTCGACAACGAGAGTGCTAGTCAAAGTTGCAACCGCTGGCGTTGTGTTGTACTGAGACTGCCAGATTCCTAAGTCGGTAGCATCGACACTGTTGTCGTCATTTGCGTCGCCATCGGCAAGCACTGGATTAACCTTGCCGAAACCACGCTGCCAGGCGAGAAAATCGCGTCCATCAACGTCCCCATCTTCATCGAAATCGGCCGTCTCAGTTGAGGGAACTGGAATAAAGACACGTACTGCATCAGCAATTACGACAGAACCTCCGGTACTGGCTTGAGCATCAAGTACCACGTCATGCGATCCAGCCGTAAAGGCAAAGCTGCCAAGGGATACCCAAGTAAGGTCGTTCACCTTTTGATCGATGCTGACATCTTCGACACCATTTCCTGTATCTATATGATAAACTGTGTTATTCGCACGATTCGAACCGCTACGATACTGGACAAAAACTTCTCCCTGTCCTGCAAAGGGGGAATAGAAGTTCCATTTCGCAGTTGCTGCATCACCTGTTACAGCAAATCGATAGGTGCCTCCATTGAATCCAGTACTTGTGGAAGTCGTCCACGTACCAGTCTCTGTGTAGACCCCAGGTCCATCGTCATTGTCCAGAATCAAATCCAGATCTGAGAGCTCGATTTCGAAGTTGAAGAAGTCAAGAACACGTCCCAAGAAATCATTGCGAATGGTATCACTCGTGATCGTTTCAAAAGGAAATGCCACGTTGACGACTTTTGTGCCGGTACCACTGTCGTACTGAATCCCTGCCCCTCCGCCGGTACCTCCGACATAGGTTAACGCGGTGGTCGCTCCTCCAAGTGGGGAAATTACGTCAGGAAAATCAACGTTGTAGAACTGGTTGCCATTGTCGAAGGAGAAAGACAGTCCTTCAAAAATAGACCCTGCCGCCCCCACAACGTTGTACGTGTTGGCATCGTCAGAGACATAATCGGCCCGCAGACTATTGTTATAAAACGTTCGACCATTGTTCAAGTTGTCCAGATCCCAACCGATTTCACTGCCCGAAACAAACAACTGTCCCCCGCTGGCCAGATAATTGGAAACCAATGACTGTTCGGTTGGATCGAATGTCTTATCAACAGTCGATTCTTCCCCAGAAATCCAGAAGACGGCAGCATAGTTGGCAAGTTGAACATGGCCAGCGATCAGTGCTTCATTAGAGGTAGTATCGACGACCAAATCAGGCGCATTCGCTTGAATCGCTGCAGCAACTTGTACGGCGTAATCGTAAGAATTACTCTGCCGCGGTCGTACTCGTTCCGCACCAGACTGTACCGGATTCTGTTGGCGACTCAGTCGGTCGAAACCGTTGACGATGAGAATGTCCTTGGGTCCTGCATCAGGCGTAGCCGCTACGACTTCCGAATCTGGTGAGGCACCTCCCGCGTTCACCGCCACCACTTTAAAGTAATAGGGGCCCAAGTTGGAATCGAGGCCCGTGAAGGTATGCGAGGTCGCGCCTCCTCCTGCAACGAACGTACCTCCATCGAAACCATATCCATTCGTCGAACCATAGACCATAAAACCTGTGGGAGAATCGCCATTGTAACTGTTCGCGGCGGGTGGAGTCCAGGAAACGGTCACACTGCCTGAACCTGCTGCTTGGGCACGAACGTGGGTGACTTTCCCAGGGGCCATAATAATAGGTGTCGCACCTCCATCCACAGAATTAAAATAGCGGACCAGTCCCTGTACGGTGGCTCGAGCAGCGGCAGCACGAAAATCACCATTTCGCATCAATTCGGCGTCAAGTTGGTTATCATGAAACGCAACTTCGACAATGGTTGCGTCAAATTCACCTCCAATGACATTGTTGTTGATTTCGCCGAACTCAATGTCACTGCGATCTAAAGTGACCGTGGTGCGATTGAAAAAATCATGTTCAAATTGCCCGTTTTGGTCGACCAGATCGTCGTTGATTTCTCTTCCGAGCAAATTAGCAAGAAGAAACTGGTTCGGGGTTGCTGAACTAGGATCGTTGTTTCCATTGTAAAGCCCAAGAACTCCCCGAGCATTGCCGCCACCTGCATTCGAATGGTATCCCACATAAACGCGATCGGAGAGTGAGCCTTCTCCAGCCTGATTCATAAACGCTGCGTATCGAGTTGGTGCACTGACGTGGGAAGTTCCGTGTGTTGAACTCGATACCCCTTGCGAACGATCTACGTGCCACTGTAGCCAATTTAATGCAGTTTCGTCCTCTCGATCACGACCAGAAACCCCCCCTCCAAAATTCAAATCCCCTACTCCATTGCCAAAGCGAATCATGTCGGCAATGACCACGCGTCCAGATTCACTAGACCGATTGCTAATTTGCACCGAGCCCCCGGTGCCTGTTTCGAAGTGATAAGTTCCCAGATAAATGATACCTGTGCCAACCATGCGATGGTTGACGGTCACCTCCGTGCTGCCGCCGGAGTGGTTAATGCGATAGAGCTGATCAGAGGCCCGATCCGTTCCGGCGCGAGTCCAAGCATAGACAGGATAAAAACCTGCTTCCGTGACATTAGGCCGATAAGTCGCCACGGCCGTTTCGGTCGCAGAGGTACTCGCAAATCGATACGGAACATCGCCAGGGTCGCCAAAATAAATCCCAGCAACACTGTTACTCCATGGACCGGTGAAAGTTACTCCTGCATCGTCATTGTCCAGAATGATTTCAATGGGTTGATGTCCCACAGGGCGCATTGGCACGACCGTTGCTCCTGCATTGAAAGCGTAGTCGGCAAAGAAGGTCATCTGATCCTGGTTCCCCAGGTCTTCAATCATGTTTAACAGTAGTGGTCGCTGAAATCCCCAACTACTGCCACTCCAAGTTATTCCATGCCCCCCGCTTGTGTAGACAATTTTCCCTGAAAGAGACCCTGTGGGTTGAGTGCCAACGTCAACCAGACCTGCCGCCGCGAGAGTGAGCCGTGGTTCCAACGACTCGAAGTGTAACTCCTTACCGCGGAGTTTATTGTTCCTTTTGTTTCGACTAAAGAAAGATTGATTCATATACATTCCGAGGAAAGTCGTTGACGAACAAAGAGAATAAGCCAAACGATGTTGGCTTTAATGCCTCGTCCCGGGAGAGACAATATTATTATACCAGGGGATACCCATCCTCAAAGTATCTTGCACTACAAACTGCTGCACTGCGCAACAGTAAAAGAACGCTGCGCAAAACGTCGATTCTAGGCCCGAATGGCCTTTGTGCACTTGGGGCAGCCGAAGTGGTATGGCATACTGCACGGTCTCTATTCCAACCAATATGGATTTCTAAATGGGTGCGACACTAACGATGAAAATCAAATTGATTATGTGGGGCCTGCTTGCTTCGTGTTGGACCGTCTCCGATGTTTTGAATCTTTCCGCAAACGCAGTCGAATCTTGTGTGGTGGCCTCGGTAAACCCCCTGGCAACGGATGTGGGTCTCAATGCATTTGCCGAAGGTGGCAATGCTGTTGATGCCGCCATAGCGACCGCTCTGACCTTAGGCGTTGTGGATAACTTCAATTCCGGATTGGGAGGAGGATGTTTCATCCTGATTCGACTTCCCGATGGTTCAATCGCCGCCATTGACGGACGAGAAAAAGCCCCAGCTTCTGCATCGAGGGATATGTATGTTCGAGATGGCGTCGCACAGCCAAATCTAAGTACCACGGGACCATTGGCCGTTGGAGTTCCTGGAGCTTTGGCAGCCTATGCATTGGCATTGGAAAAGTATGGCCAACGATCTCTAGCTCAGCTTCTCACTCCTGGTGCTGAGATAGCTGAACAAGGTTTTCGCCTAGACCGCGTTTATGCCGGCAAGCTGGCGGCGACAGCGGCGACTTTGGCTAAGGTTTGTGGCGACCAATGTCCTTTGTTAAAACCAGATGGAAGTCCCTATGTCGAAGGCGAAGTCTTACGCCAACCAGATCTGGCGCATTCCTATCGCCAGATCGCTGAGCATGGTCCTGATTGGTTTTACCGAGGTGAGTTCGCCGAAGAGGTGGCCCAATGGATGGCCGAGAAAGGCGGAATTCTTACCGCAGAGGATTTTGCTAATTACAACCCCGTCGAGCGCGAGCCGTTAATCACCACCTACCGCGACTGGCAAATCATCGGTTTTCCTCCACCTAGTTCCGGTGGTGTCCACGTGGCTCAGATTCTCAACATCCTCGAAAACTTTGACATGGCCCAGCAGTACCAGCGCGATCCAGTCCGTGCTACTCACATTGTAATCGAGGCTATGAAATTGGCATTTGTCGATCGAGCCTATTGGCTGGGGGATGCGGATTTCGTCGACGTGCCCCGTGGATTAATCGACAAAGGCTATGCCAAGGCTCTTGCTGAGAGTATCGATCTCCAGCATGCTCGGCCTGTTCCACTACATGGCGATCCCCCACAAGCAAGAGAAAATGTGTTTGGCAAACATACGACGCATATTGCTGCCGCTGATTCCAATGGCTACTGGGTGGCGATCACTGCTACGGTCAATACAACGTTTGGGTCGAAAGTGATTGTCCCCGGTACTGGAATCGTGCTGAATAATGAGATGGACGATTTTTCCAGTCAGCCTGGGGTACCCAATGCGTTTGGTTTAGTAGGTGCAGAAAACAATGCGATCGCCCCCGGTAAACGGCCGCTTTCAAGTATGAGTCCGACCATCGTCCTCGATTCACAGGGAAATCCGGTTCTCACAGTCGGTGCTGCAGGAGGGCCAAAGATCATCACACAAGTTTTGCAAACGTTGATTCGCCAGCTCGATATGAAGGAAGACCTTGCCGCTGCTGTTGCCGCACCGAGGATTCATCACCAATGGCACCCTGATAGCGTAATCGCCGAAGCAAAGGTTCCCAAAGCGATCGTCGAGGGCCTTCAGCAACGTGGCCACGAGATCGTGACCATCAAAACCGGTGGAGTAACTCAAGCTGTGGGGTTGGACTCAAATGGGAAGTTGAAGTCCGTGCACGATCCTCGCGTGCCTGGAAAAGCGGGGGCTGTCATCCGCCCAAGTAAAAAAGTAGCCGGAGGCTCACCAGCCTCCGGGAAATAGCACTGCCTGGCAGTCCAGATAGGTTCCGCTAGTTCTTCTCTTGGAGGGCTTTTGCAACCTCTTCCGCCTTACTCATCACTCTGAGCAAGTTTTCCCCCAACACTTTATTGATGTCCTGCTCGCTATATCCGCGGTCTAGCAGGGCCTGTGTGATGTAGGGATAACTGGAAACGTCGTCCAGCTGTGATGGCAAAATGGAAACCCCGTCGTAGTCGCTGCCAAGGCCAACGTGATCGATGCCTGCCACTTCGACAATGTGATCGATGTGGTCGATAAGATCATGAATCGTACCTCGCTCCATCTGGGGTTGCTGATTTTCCCATTTACGTAATTCTATACGAACTTGGGTATTGTCTTTCAAAGTTGCCTGAAGCTCTCGTTCGTAATCGAGTCGTCGAGCATAGCGATCCGCCGCAGAGGGAACGACAAAACCCGAAAAGAAATTGACCATCACGATACCATCATTTTCGGCGACAAGCTTTAAGACGTCGTCGGGGACATTGCGAGGACTCTCGGCCACGGCCCGGGCAGAAGAGTGCGAAAAGATCACTGGAGCCTTCGTTACCCGCAACGCATCTTTCATCGTGTCGGGAGACACATGAGATAGGTCGACCAGCATGCCAAGCCGATTCATCTCTACAATAACATCCTCACCGAAGGGTGTGAGACCACCGTGGCGAGTCTCGTCGGTTGCAGAATCGGCCCAGTCGAGTGTATCGGAATGAGTTAGCGTCATGTAGCGGGCACCCAACCGGTATAATTGGCGCAGAACATTGATCGAATTCTCGATCGAATGGCCACCTTCGACGCCTATTAAGGAAGCGATTTTCCCCTCCGAACAAATGCGACGAATATCGTCGACAGTCAATGCCAGCTCGAAGGTCTCTGGATAGCGGTCGATCATGGCGTTGACAATTTCGATCTGCTCGAGAGTGGCAGTCAATGCCGTTCCGTCATAAGCTGTGCTGGCCGGGACGTAGACCGACCAAAACTGTACATCGAGCCCTCCCTCGCGGAGTCGAGGGATATCTGTTTGCAACGAGTCTTGGTGCTGAGAGATATCTAAACGCGTGAAAGAGAGTGATCCCTGTGCACGCAATTCCCAGGGGAGGTCGTTATGTCCGTCGATTACGATAGCACGAGAATGGATTTCTCTTGCACGATCTGTGAGTTCGACAGGCGGACGTCCGTTTGATTCACTCTTCGCTTCTCCGTGACTTGGAACTGAAATAGTGCCTGCAAATATCATGACGGTAAACAGCAGGAAAAGGGAAAGTAAGGATGCGTTCATGTTTTCGTCCAAAGAGTCGGATTAGCATTTTTCAGCGTCTTTGCCTGCCAATGCTAATAACACAATGATTCCTATTACTTGCAGCGGTAAGAGTATCCATACAGAAACTCCCCAACCTAGCGGGAGGGTACCAAAAAGGATCGCAACAAAAGCCACCAGCAGCGAATAAGGAAGTTGAGTAATAACGTGTGCCATGTGGTCACAGCCGCACGATTGGGAAGAAAGAATTGTGGTATCTGAAATCGGCGAACAATGATCGCCAAATACGGCTCCCGCCAGCACCCCGCCAACAGATGCCAGTAAAATGGGATTGCCCGCTGGCAATGCTCCTCCCTGACTACTTAAGAGCGAATGGGTGAGTGAGACGACAATCGGCAGAAGTATTCCCATAGTGCCAAAACTGGTCCCCGTTGCGAACGAAAGTATTGCCGCCAGGACGAAGACTACGGTTGGCATGAGGCGAGTAAATGTAGACAGGTTGCCAGCCGAATCATTGGGGCCAGTGTCATCTTCCTCCGTAAGCAAAAACTGAGTGAGGAATTCTCCTGTATAAAGCCGATGATTTTTGAATTCATAAGGGGTGGTGCTCATGGAACCATCGACATCACGACTGCCAGTCATTCGCGATAAGGACGATGCACACCACAGAATAGCAATAGCAGGCAGCACGACTTTAGCCCCCTGCCCCATCGCTCTTAGAATCTCTTTCTCGGTCGCTAATCGTTGGACAAGGGTAAGCACAACGGCCATCACCAGTCCCACTAGCGCCCCATATTGCAAGGAGAAACTTGAATCGGCAGCCCCAAGAATATCACGCAATTTCGGCGTTGGATCTCCTGGTTGTAAGGCGAGTGCCTCTAGGCCTGTGTTGTATAACAAAACCATTACAACCAAGAGAGTACTGGCGATTGGGAGGACCGCATTGTACCAACGAGCTGGAATATCTGCACGATCGTGCTCATTGAGTTCGTCCACGGGATGGAGCTTTGCTTCATCATCCAGTGTGCTCCGCAGGCGTCGACGCTCAGCTTTGAGCATTGGCCCGAAGTCTCGGCCAGTGAGAGCTATAAGAGGGACAAGCACGAGGGAAATTAGTACATAGAATCGATAGGGTATGCTTCCCAGAAACAGGTCGATGGCCGTCACTTCAGTAGACTTGCCGAGTGATTCGATTCCTTCACGAACATAATCAATCTCAACTGCCACCCAGGTCGACAACAGTGAGAGACCTGCCACGGGCGCTGCGGTAGAGTCGACCAGATAGGCCAATTTTTCCCGAGATATTTTCAATCGATCACACAAAGGCCTGAGGGTATTGCCCAGCAAAATGGAATTGGCGTAGTCGTCAAAAAAAATCAGCAGCCCCAAGATCCACGTGACTATTTGCCCTCCCCGGCGAGACTTGGCGAGGGGGGAAATAAGACCGATCAGTCCCTTCATTCCCCCGCAATAACAGATCACCCCAATCATGGCACCCATCATGAGTGTGAATGAGAATACCCGAAGTTTGCCGGGGTCAATGAAGGACGGCCAGAGATGCACTTCAAATAGATCATGAATTGCTGTCCAGGGATTGCCTCCCTTGGTGATTAAGACTCCGCAAAATAGTCCTACGATCAGTGATAGAGTTGCTCGCCGAGTGGCGATTGCCAGCGCAATCGCTACCAAGGGAGGCAACAAACTCAACCAGCCATAAGGATGCGTTGTCATAAAAATATTCTTCTAGTAGCCGTCGTTAAGAGCCGATGATTTACGTTCTAACTACCACAGGCTTCCGCTCACGGTTGTCAGGGATATTACTTCAGTTTCCCTCGACCGAATCGGACCCAAGTTGATGCCATGCCCAGCGAAAGAGATTTCTTGTATCCACATACCGGGCATCCGAAGAAGTCGCTCCTAACACGACTACAATCAGAGTGTCGCCGTCACGAGAACCCTGGGATACGAGACATGCTCCTGCAGCATTGGTAGTCCCGGTTTTAATGCCTTCGTATCCGGCCATTTTCAGAAGCCTGTTAGTATTGCTCCACGCCAAATTTCGCCGATATCCACCTGGCCCTGTGACGGTGCAGCCATGTTGAGGTGTAGCGACATATTCTCGGAATAACGGAATCTGCATGGAATGATGGGCTAGTTTTAAGAGATCCCCGGCAGTGGACTGGTGGCCTTCCTCAGGAAGTCCGTTAGGGTTTCTGAAGCTTGTTTGAGTCATATTTACTTGGCTGGCCATTTCGTTCATAGCCTGAATGAAGCAATCGTACGAATCGACTTTGTTCGATTCACAATCCTTTAAGAGTCGAGAACCGAAATGTTCGGCAAGTGCTACAGAGGCATCGTTCCCCGAGGGGAGTAGTAGCCCATAGAGCAATTCACGCACTGGAATCTTTTCCCCTGCTCTGACTCCAGCGGTGGAACCTGAAGTTTCGTCAGCCCTCGCGGAGAATTCGACGATTTCGTCCAAAACTTCCGGGTGCTCTGAGGCATATTTGAAAACCAGGTAAGCAGTCATGATTTTCGTTGTACTGGCGATATCTCGTATTTCATCTTCATTCTTGCCCCACATCAGATTTCCAGTTGTGCAATCTCCAATCGCCCAAGCCTTGCAAGTTGTTGCCGGTGGTGCATTAAGGTCCTCTACAGGCTCTTTTTCTATTACAGCAGCATTAAACTCTGCGGGGTCGGGGACGGGCTGTTCTTCCACTAAAGTACCTAATGCATCCCAGGTCTTTTCATCAACCACGCCGGTTTCTTCAAGGTGTTCTTGACGCTGAAAATCCTTTACGGTCTGTTCGGTTTGGGGGCCGAAGTCTCCGTCAACTCCAATATTTGGAGAAGGTTTTAGGCGAGCGTTGAGAGTGCGCTGCAACGATTCCACCAAGACACCCGTATCACCAGCCTTCAATAATGGCGGGCCATCAGATATTTCATCCGTCTCTTTATGAAAATAGTCATAAGCTTCTTTGGCGATATGCGCGCACAACATATCTGCAGCGTTGTCGTCATTCCAGGATCGGTCTTCGATGTTGGTGGTGAGCACACAGATTGCGATTGGTCCGTCCCGGCTTTCTATGACACCGGCATCAGTCCGAGTGTCTGAGACGGCACCCGTCTTGTGGGCCAAGGTTACTCCTGGAGGTAAAAAACGACCAAACTTCGATTTGTCATCGCAGGCACGTAGGTGTGCCAGCATTTGCTTGCTTGCTTGTTCGCTTACAAGTTGACCCGCTTTTAGTTTCTCCAAGAGAGACACCATGTCATGGGCAGTCGTACTCCCTAGCCCATAGGTGCGACTCCGTTCGGGAAAAATCGAAGTATCTCGTCTGTAAACCTTGGAATTTAACACGGTCTCATCACATCCGAGGTACTTCATCAATTCTGCAGTGGCGGGAAGCCCCACTTGGTCGATCACCAGATTGGTGGCGGTGTTGTCTGAGTACACAATCATCAGATGAATCGCGTCGCGGAGAGAAATTTCGGTCCCGTCCGAAAAATGGTCCGTTAAGATTCCGGATCCTGGTACCTTATCCTCATCCCGAAGTGTGATTCGCTTTTGCAAATCCAGCTTGCCATCTGCGATCGCTTCATAGGCAGTGATCATGAGTGGAAACTTGATGAGACTGGCCGTAGGCATCGGTTCGGTAGAGCGATACTCATACGTTTCTCCCGTCTCAAGTTGCTTGATCATCACGGCGATTTCGCCCTCGAAAGAATCTAAAAGCGGCTGAATACGGTCTGCGAGATCAGAGGCGAAAACTGTCGGCACATTCAGAACAAGAGAGCAGATGAATGCGAGAACCAGCAAGAATTTGTGCATGTAACACAGATGCTCCCTAGAACAAGATTGAGAAACGTCCTGGCGAGAAGTTGAATAATACATCGAAACTGCTCCAATTGGCATGAGAAGTGTATCAAGGAGATAAGAGTCGCACCCCATTGCCAGGGACGTTGGGATAGATGCATTTCCCTCTATCGACGATTACTCCCGAGGCAATATCTTTCGCCAGCAGTGCGGCCCCATCCATGTCAACATAGTCCAGCAGTGGCAATAATTGTGCGATAGCTGAAATGCCCACACTCGACTCGGTCATGCAACCAACCATTACCTTCATGCCAAGTTTGCGGGCCTCGTCAATCATTCGCCGAGCTGGGGTCAAACCCCCGCATTTCACCAGCTTGATGTTTACTCCATGAAAAAGACCATGGCAACGTGCAACGTCTGCTTCGGTAATACAGCTTTCATCGGCAATAATTGGTAGAGGCGACTCTTCGAATACTTTTTGATACCCATCCCAATCCGACGCGGGGAGGGGTTGTTCGATGAACTCGACATTAAGCGACTGCAACTCCTGTGAGTATTGGATTGTCTCGTCGGCTGTCCAGCCGCAATTGGCATCCACGCGGAAAACCGCATCGGTAGCCTTTCGCAATTCACGGACTATCTCCAAGTCGTGAGCAGTTCCCAGCTTAATCTTATAAATGGGCCAACCTGGCATTTCTTGAAGCTTGGCAAGCATCACATCGATCTTGTCGATGCCGATGGTATAGTTCGAGAACGGTATATTGTCGGTTGTGAGGCCCCACAGCTGATAAACCGGCTTCCCTTGTCGCTTGCCCCATAAGTCGTAGGCTGCCTGATCCAGGGCGCAGAGTGCAAACGGGCAATCCTTGAGCTTTGGAGCCACAGCTTGCCACAATTCCGGAGGATCGATTGGCTCGAATGACTCAACAGTGGATCGTACCCTATCCAATGCCCCCTTCATTTTGGCAAGAGTCATGCCGTAATAATTATTGGTCGTCGCTTCACCGTAACCGTGATTCACTCCATCGGTTAGTTCCACAATCATTGTGGGCTGGACATCGGTGGACTCACGTGAAATGGTGAACGTGTGTCGCAAAGGCAGTTCAAATTCGTGCGTAATCAGTTTCACAAATGCATCCCATGCAGATTAGGGGTGATAACTCAGGACACTCGTGACTTAGCTCCCAACTTTAACGGCGAGCATCTCTTGAATTGGCTTGAGCAGCTCATCTGGACCATGTCGGATAACGTCACAAACGGGAAGCCCAAGTTCTCGACGGACACGCTCCCGTTCCTTCTCTGCCTCTTCGGCGGAAACTTTGCGAGAGTTCATGCCCACACCGATTACCCGCGACGGGAGCGATAAACTCGCCATCGTTTCATAGACTTCGCGGAGTTTGTCGAGCGGCTGAAGCGAAAATCCCTCCATGCCGTAGACATGTTTGCGACCAACTTCATAGCAAAGAATCATCGCCTGTGGCATGCAACCATGAAGCAACCCTAGAGTAACGGCCGAATACCTCGGGTGAGAGATGCTCCCCTGCCCTTCTATAAACAATACTTCGTTGTGTTGGTGAGCAAGGATCATTTTTTCAACGGCACCGCTGAGAAAGTCAGCCACTACGCAATCGATTGGACAACCGTCCCCTTCAACCATGATTCCCGTCTGACCAGTCGCGATGAATTTCGATTGCACTCCACGAGCTTTCATGGCATTGGAGAGTTCCAATGCCACCAGCATCTTACCAACACTACAATCTTGCCCCACGGTGTGAACCCGCAAACAATCCTCACGGATGTTCACTCGGTTCGCAACGTCGCGCTCATTGTTCTTACGAACATCGACAAGCTGCACTCCCTTCTCAGCCGCAGCCCGAACAAACTCAGGATCATTGCAGAGGAACTCGTGAAGCCCAGAAATCACGTCCATCCCACGTTGAATCGCAGCCAAGATGATGGCCCGCCAGGCTGCTGGTATCTTCCCGCCAGAAGGGGCAATTCCCAGCATCAATGCATTTGCTTGCGGAGCATCGTCGAGGCTGCCTACGATCGGGATGTCGCCCCCCACGCTCAACAGCTCTTGCGCCGTTTTTCCCGCCTGAGTCGAATCCAAAAGGGCCACCACTTGCTCCGGGCGATAACGAACTACACAGGTGGCCGTCTTGCCCGTGACAGGTTCTGTATGACCTTCGGTCAAAATAATTAACCGCCGCTGCGAATCGGACACTCCGGTATTGCTAATAGCGTCGGATGCCATGTTTAACTTTTACCCTGAAATGATTCTTCTTGAAACTAAGAGTTTTGTCAGAACAGCCCGAATCCCTAGTTTGGGTACAGCATGCTGCTATTCTCTCGATCTAAGTGTAATGATTACTTCGAAGGTCGAGAAGCCATCGTAAGACAATAGAGACCCAGAGTCTATGCGGGACCGATAACTGGACGACCAATTCGTGATTCCATCAGAAACTTGGCAGCTCCAGGAGCTCATGCAATCGCGCACGCTTCTCTTGCGATTGCGCATCATTCAATTCCCTAGCTACAGCTTCAATCAGAAGAATCCATCGAACACTCAAGTTGTGTTGAACTGATCCGAATTGCAGGAAAAATGAGTAACAGTTCCAGACAAACAGCGTTCAATCCCTAGATCGCTTTCAATCACGAGGGCACCATCGTCATCGATCCCGTGGCACATGCCCATGATCTGTCGAGACTCCTGCTTGATTTCGATCCTTTGCCCTGTCAGCAGACAACGTTTTTGCCAATCACTGCGGAGGTCAAGATCCCCAGTTACAAGTCGGTCAATCCTTGAACTAAGATGCTGCAAAATACCCATCAAGACCGCCGATGGTGACACGGGTTGCAGCGCCAAGTCGCTCATTGAGATCAGATGACCACGTAATTCCAGCGGGGCATGTGCAGCAACATTATTCACATTGATGCCTATTCCAATGACTACTCTGCCACGGCGACTATCGGGAACTTCCACCAAAATACCGCAGGCTTTGCACCCTTGAAGATAGACATCATTGGGCCATTTAAGCCTGGCTTGGGCCCGATCCAGCTCAGCTTCAATAGCGTCGCAAACCGCCAGTCCCGTGACCAGTGATATAATTGGCCAGCGGCTGGAAGGAAGCCTGATCGCATCGCAATCAATCAACAGCGAGAAGGTGAGTCCTCCTTCCCCTGACCACCAGTTGTTTTCTCCACGACCCCTCCCTGCCGTCTGTCGCTCAGTGAGGACCAAAGTTGCCCCTGGTATTTCGGCAAGAACTTTGGCAAGTTCGAGGGCGCGGCTATTGGTTGATGCAATTTCAGGATGGAAATCAATTCCTTCAACAAACGTCTCAGATTGAATATGGCTTAAGACTTCAGGAGAAAAACGTTGCTCGTTCATAAGTGAATTGTTCACTTTACCTTATTAGGTACACGCGTCCGAGGAGGGTTCTGTTTTTTATTAGACGCGGCTGGATCCTCCTCTGGTACCTTTAACTCTTTACGAAGTCGCTTAAGTTCGCCTTCAAGCCGCTTTCGAACACTTGCATAGGCCTGGTTGTCGTAGACATTGCTGAGCTCATTCTTATCCAGCAGCAGGTCGTAAAGTTCCCAGCTGTCAACATCCGGTTCATAGAAGTAAATGAGCTTAAACCTGCCATCGGTGACTCCGTAGTGGCGTCGAACCCAGTGGTAACCAGGATATTCATAATAGTGATAGTAAAAGGCCTCGCGCCAATCCGAGGGAGTTTCGCCCTTGAACAAGGGCAAGAGTGAGCGACCTTGCATGTCTGCTGGAATTTCGCTTCCAGCAACCTCCAGAAAGGTTTCGGCGAAGTCCAGGGGTGAAACGATGGCATCACAATTCGCCCCTGCCTTGACCACTCCAGGCCAGCGGACCAATAGCGGCGTTCGCAGCGACTCCTCATACATCCACCGCTTGTCAAACCAACCATGCTCACCGAGATAAAAACCTTGATCACTGCAGTATGCCACCAGGGTACTGTCGGCGAGTCCCTCTTCATCCAGCCAATCCAAAACACGGCCCAGCTGCTCATCGACTGATGCAACACACCGCAGGTAGTCCTTGATATAGCGCTGATACTTCCATCTTACGAGTTCCGTGCCTGAGAGTTTTGCCTCTCGGAAGGCTTTATTCCGCGGTTCGTATGCGGCATTCCACTTCTCCAACTGGGCCTCAGTGAGTTCAGCAGGGGGAATCAATTTGAGATCACGCTTATCCATCGTCTCGGCTATGGTCATGTCCTGTTGCTGCACTGCCGGGCCCCGGAGCGAGTAATCTTCGAACAGCGTGGGTGGTTCAGGAATCGTCTTATCTTCATAAAGATCAAGTTGACGAGGACCGGGATCCCATGGTCGATGTGGTGCCTTCTGCTGGTACATCAACATAAACGGTTTATCGGGATCTCGGCCCGACTTAAGCCATTCGAGAGCTTTGTCGGTAATCACTTCCGTGGTGTAGCCTTCATTCTCAGTCATTTTGCCGTTGCGGATCATGCGTGGATTGTAATAGGTTCCTTGGCCGACAAGGATGTCCCAGTGATCAAATCCCGTCGGATCAGATTCGAGATGCCATTTTCCGATGATAGCCGTCGTGTACCCAGCGGCCTGCATTAGCTTGGGAAAAGTTTGCTGAGACCCATCAAACGTATTGCCATTGACCAGAAATCCGTTGAGGTGGCTGTATTTGCCTGTGAGAATCACGGCCCGGCATGGTCCACAGATAGAGTTGGTGACATAACAATTGTCAAACCGCATTCCTTCATGGGCGAGCCGATCTATGTTGGGCGTCTCATTGATCCGCGATCCGTAGGCACTGATCGCCTGGTAGGCGTGATCGTCTGTGAAGACGAAAAGGATGTTTGGCCGGGGGGCGGCATAAGTTATTGAAGCCGGTGTCAGCGAGACATAGAGCAGCAACAGGGAGATAACGGTTTTCATATTTCGTATACCCTTAGATATTGGAAGAGCATTTTCGATCATTCTACCGAATGCCAGGGGCTTGCGAACCCCATTGCTTAGAGCTTTATGTCCCAGCTTCTGACTCGGCTCATTGATCTCAATAGTTTGACCTGAGTGATGAATCCTAGCTAGAATAAGTTTTGCAAAGTGACATGACTTAGAGAAATTCTGGTCCAATCAGATGCTGAACTTTTCAATCCATAGAATTATCTTCTTTGCGAGTATTTTGATTCCAACTTATGCGGGGACTGCTGTAGAAGCGGGGTTCACGCCTATTCTAGATTCGCCCGACCGACACAATGAACCAAATTTGCTAGGAGCTAATCCTTTTCCCGGCAATCTCAATCCGTCGGCGTTAGAAATACTCTACGGAGAACAGAACCTGCAGCGAATTGATGATGCAAACGATCATTTCTTTCGCCACACAAGCAATGGGGCTGTTGCCAAGATCGTTGCCAAATTCAGCGGTGTTACCGAGCGATTTGGTTTCTTGCGATCTGACGGCAATCTGATGTCTGTCCTGCAAGTTAGAGATCGTAGAGGTTCTGGTTACTTTCCAGAGGTTTTTTCTTCGCCTGGATCGAGCGGCATAATTGACCCTGCCGCGAGTGGCGAAATATTCGTTGTCGGCATTCGCGACCTCAGGGCGTGGTCACTTCCAAGGATAAATTTGACCGGAGCTGATCAGATGGTCACCTTTGAAATAGTCGACAATGTTGGTTTTCCTGACAATGCAGTCGGGAGTTTCGTTTTGGCCTTCGAGGATACTCCTCCCGATTACCCCAATCTGACTTTCGACGGCGATTTTCAAGATTTGGTCGTCGAATTGAGCGGTGTTGAGTTAGTTCCGGAGCCGGGGGGCATGGCATTGATTTGGCTCTTCGTTTCTGTGAGCATTGCTTTGTGCCGCAGCCAACTCTCAATCCTCAAATAGGCTCCATGATATTTACAGCCAAGGTGTATCCACCTCAAGCGACTTCAATCTATCACTTCATCAACTTGCGAAGCACCGTATGCAAAATGCCCCCATTGCGGTAGTAGTCGAGTTCCACGGGGGTATCGATGCGGACCGTAGCAGTGAACTCAATTGGGTCGGCATTGGATCGCCGCGCGATAACTTTGATCTGCTGGCGTGGTTTTAGGTTGTCGTCGAGTTCGGGAAAATCGAAAACTTCCTCGCCAGTGAGGCCGAGGCTTTCCCAGGTTTGACCGCCGGGGAATTCCAATGGCAACACTCCCATCATCACGAGATTGCTGCGGTGGATACGTTCGTAGCTGACGGCCAGCACGGCTCTTACTCCCAGCAAAAACGCGCCTTTGGCTGCCCAATCGCGGCTCGATCCGGTGCCGTATTCGCTACCGGCGAGCACCACCAAAGGCACACTCTCGTCCCGATATTTCATGGCAGCATCGTAAATGCTCATCAGTTGGCCATCAGGCAGATGCCGAGTTACGCCCCCTTCAGTGCCGGGAGCAAGTTGATTGCGGATGCGAATGTTGGCAAACGTGCCGCGTGTCATCACGCGGTCGTTGCCTCGACGCGCTCCGTAGCTGTTGAAATCCCGAGGTTCAACGCCAGCATCCTGCAAGAATCGACCCGCAGGGCTGTCTTTAGCAATTGACCCAGCTGGTGATATATGATCGGTCGTCACCGAGTCACCCAGCAGCGCCAAGCAGCGGGCTCCCATGATTGGCTCGATCGGACCAACTTCAGGTTCAAGATCGACAAGAAATGGCGGCTCTTGGATGTAGGTGCTCGTCGGGTCCCATTCATATAGTTCCCCGCCGGTCACTTCGATGGCATTCCACTTAGGGTTCTTGGTCCACACATCGTCATACTGCGACTGAAACATTTCCGGCAGTACACAGTTATCGACCGCAGACTGCACTTCATCGTGAGTTGGCCAAATGTCAGATAGCATGACCGGTTGGCTGTTCTTACCTGTGCCAATAGGATCCTTGGTGAGATCGATGTCGGTTGTACCGGCCAGGGCGTAGGCCACCACCAGTGGCGGACTGGCCAGATAATTGGCCTTCACATGAGGGTTGATTCGGCCTTCAAAATTGCGATTGCCCGATAGAACTCCCGACACAACGAGATCATACTCACTCACGGCATTGGCAATCGGTTCGGGAAGCGGGCCACTATTGCCGATGCACGTCGTGCAGCCATAACCAACCGTATTGAACCCGATCTGATCGAGGTACGTGTCAAGTCCTGACTTGGCAAAGTAGTCGGTCACAACCCGCGAACCGGGAGCAAGACTCGTTTTCACGTGGGGAGGAACCGTAAGCCCTTTCTCGACGGCTTTCTTCGCAACCAGTCCAGCAGCGACCATGACCGAGGGGTTCGATGTATTGGTGCAACTGGTAATCGCCGCGATCACGACGCTGCCGTGTTGAATTGGAAACGATTTGCCACTGGCTTGAATCTCGACCCCATCAAAACCAGGATCAGCCACGGCAACCGCTTCTTCTACCACAGCAGTTGCGGCGGGTTCAGCCGGTTGGCCACCCTCTCCTTCCCAGCGGCCTTGAGGCGTGCCATTGTTAGGCCGTTTTCCATAAACCTCATCCAAGTCTCGGTGCCAGGTTGATTTCATCTCAGTAAGAGGGATCCGATCCTGGGGACGCTTGGGCCCAGCCAGGCTCGGCACAACCGTTGACAGGTCAAGTTTGACTGTCTTAGTGAAAGTCGGGATGGGAGCATCGTCAGTGCGAAACAACCCTTGTTCTTTCGTATAACTTTCGACAAGTTGCACTTCCTCCTCAGTACGGCCCGTGCGACGCAGATAGCGGAGCGTCTCTTCATCGATGGGGAAGAAGCCCATTGTTGCACCGTATTCGGGCGACATATTGGCGATCGTGGCACGATCGGCGAGCGACATCGTCGAGACCCCTTCGCCGAAAAATTCGACAAACTTGCCAACTACCTTTTCTTTGCGCAAAAGTTCAGTAACGGTCAACACCAGGTCAGTCGCAGTGGCACCTGCGGGAAGCCGGCCAGTGAGTTGCATGCCGACCACTTCGGGCATGAGCATGTAAATTGGTTGGCCAAGCATCACCCCTTCGGCTTCGATGCCGCCAACACCCCAGCCAACGACCCCCAGTCCGTCGATCATAGTGGTGTGACTGTCGGTGCCGACGAGCGAATCGGGTACCGCAACCTTGCCGGCGTGATCGTCCAGTAGAAATACGCACTTGGCCAGGTACTCGAGGTTCACCTGGTGGACGATCCCCGTGCCTGGCGGCACGACTCGGAAGTTGTCAAATGCCTCTTGGCCCCACCGCAGGAATTCGTAGCGTTCGCGGTTCCGCGAGAATTCCAATTCGATGTTCAGATCAAGGGCCGTATCTGAGGCAAAGTAATCCACTTGCACCGAGTGGTCGATCACCAGATCGACGGGTACCAGCGGATTGATTTTCGCAGGATCTCCGCCGAGCCGCTTCATGGCAGAGCGCATCGCGGCGAGATCGACCACACAGGGGACCCCGGTGAAATCCTGCAGCACCACTCGGGCTGGTTTGAAGGGAACCTCGACGCCACTCTCGCCGGGGCCTAGCACCCCCCGGCTTGCGGTCCAAGCCGCGAGTTTCTTGACGTCATCCTCGGTTACGACATAGCCATCGCAGTTGCGCAAACAGGATTCCAACAGCACCCGGATCGAATAGGGTAGTTCCGCCACCTTGGTGAGACCCAACTCTTCAAGTTTCGCAAGCCGATAAATCCCAGCCGGGCCTTTGCCAGTCTCAAAAGTGTCGCGGGCACGAAAGGGGTCGATTTTTAAGGTGGGAGTGGCCATCGGAGCGGTCCTATGTCAATCAGTTCTTTAGGGGTGCTTGAACGGGCAAATTCGATGCCTTGCCTCAGATTTTAGCGGATTCTTGGAAGCTTGTCTGCGGGCCAATTATTGATCGGAACGAGTGCGGGCAATCGCCCTCTTGGGGGTAGTGTGTTATTCTGAGATCCAAATTCGAAGGAAGACCTAACCATGGGATACATCGATGTACTCATTTGCCATGAGACTGCTTGCATTGCTCCTCATCTATGGTTCCACGGGTATTGCCTTAGCAGCTGAGCATGCCCGTCCGAACGTCGTATTGATCCTCGCCGACGACCAAGGTTGGCAAGACTACGGTTTCATGGGAAGCCAAATAGTTCATACTCCGCATCTTGATCAATTGGCCCAGCGCAGCCTTGTGTTCGAACGAGGTTATGTCGTAGCGCCATTGTGTCGACCCTCACTGGCGTCAATTGTGACGGGTCTTTATCCTCATCAACATGGTGTATGCGCCAACGACGTGAGTCCGGCGCGCGGGCTGGAAAGAGCAAAAGAAAACCAGCCCGTTTACGAAAGTTTTCATCAACTTCCGAGTTGGATTCGCGTGCTGGTGAACGACGGTTACCTGGCGTTTCAATCCGGAAAATGGTGGGAGGGTTCCTGGCGGGATGGCGGATTCACACATGGGATGACGCACGGCGATGCCTTGCGGGGTGGTAGGCATGGTGACGAGGGTCTCAAGATTGGCCGCCAGGGGATGACTCCCATTACCCAGTTCATCGATCAAGCGGTGGCTGCCGAGAAACCGTTCGTCGTTTGGTATGCCCCTTTCCTACCCCACACTCCCCACAATCCTCCTGCTGACCTTCTCAAAAAGTACCAAGTCGCTGGCCGGGCAGAAAACCTCGCTAAATACTACGCAATGTGTGAATGGTTTGACGCAACCTGTGGAGAACTCCTCGATCATCTGGAAGAACAAGATCTCACGGAGAACACGCTCGTGTTATTCTTGGCTGACAACGGTTGGGTGGCACGGGACGATTCCGCCGAATTACCACAGGGATGGTGGAACGACTATGCTCCTCGTTCCAAAGGTTCTCCCTTCGAAGCTGGTATCCGTACCCCGATCATGATCTCTTGGCCCACGGTAATCACTCCGGAGCGGTCATCCGAACTTGCGAGCAGCTTGGATCTCATGCCAACTATCTTGAGTGCTTGTGGTCTGGATGCACCAGAGAATCTTCCGGGCATTGACTTGCTGGATGACCAAGCCAAGCAGGATCGCAACGCAATTTTTGGGGCGGCCTACTCGATCCACAATATGAATCCGGGAGATCCTGCATCAACCTTGCAATACCGCTGGTGCATTCAAGGCGACAGGAAACTTATGCTCCGCAGCCATGGTAGCGATACGACCCCTCTCAAGACCGTGCATGAGTGGGACGATGTCCCCGTGAGGCTCTACAACTTGAAACTTAATCCGGGAGAGAATGAGAATCTAGCTTCTAGGGAAAAGGAAACCGTTATGGAGTTGAGCAGACGACTTGCTAGACAGATCCCAGCTTCCACTGAGGAACCTGCTACACATTAAGAAGTTTGAACGTAGGCTGAATCAAGCTGCTAATCTATCCCGTATTAATTGGTGTCGACTACTTTGCCTCCTCGCGATCCTTACGTTCTCGATCCAGCTTCCATCCAGGAGCCACCCACGCGCTTTCTTGAGCAGTTGAAATACTGCGGCCCCGGGTTCGTGCTTTCAGCCTCGATCGTGGGATCTGGAGAGTTGATCGCCACCACCACGCTTGGTGCGAAGGCGGGATTTGCCACTTTGTGGGTCATTCTCGTCAGTTGCCTCGTGAAGGTTGTCTTGCAACTGGAATTCGGCCGGCACACCATTCACTACGGCGAGACCGCGCTGGTGGCCATCAATAAACTTCCTGGCTGGCGGATCGGCAGGGCCCATTGGACGATCTGGTTCTGGCTGGGTTTGTTGCCAATCAAGATCCTGCAAGTTGGTGGAATCGTAGGTGGGCTTGCGATCCTGCTGAATCTCATTCTGCCTGCGATCTCGATTCTCCTTTGGTGTTGGATCGTAGCCATTGCGGTCGCTCTGCTGGTGTTCAGCGAACGCTACAAGATGATCGAACTGATGTCACTGAGTATGACCTTACTCTTCACGATCTTGACGTTGGTTTCCGTTGTTTCTCTCCAGTGGACCGAGTATTCCATTGATGGACGGGACATCCTGGATGGTTTGCAGGGACATCTCCCTTCAGGTGCTTTGCTGTTTGTCTTTGCCGCATTCGGACTGACAGGCGTCGGGGGCGATGAGATCATGCAATATACCTATTGGTTGTTGGAGAAAGGATACGCTGCCCGGGTGGGACCCTACCGAGCAGGCGATGCCGATTGGCTGCGACGAGCGAGGGGTTGGACCCGTGTGATGATTTTCGATGCCCTCTTGTCGATGGTCGCCTACACCACGGTTACTGCGGCCTTTTATGTCCTGGGAGCCGCTGTGCTTCACGCCCGAGGGGATGTCCCCGAAGGCAATGAGATGGTCACTACACTCGCCAACATGTACACCGAGTCGCTCGGCCCGTGGGCACGTGGGGTCTTCTTGGCCGGAGCGTTCGTCGTGCTTTTTTCCACCGCTTTCTCTGCACTGGCCGCCTGGACCCGCATCTACAGCGACACCTTCGGTCAGTTCGGCTGGATTGATTTTACGAATCAAATCTCACGAGTGCGGACCATCAAGACCCTCGCCTGGGTGTTCCCTTCTCTATGGGCGATTGTTTTTATTTGGATCGAGCAGCCTGTGATCATGGTCATGCTCGGTGGTTTGGCCACGGCGGCAATCCTATTGATCGTCGTGGTGGCTGCGATCCACTTCCGCTACCGCCGCTCGCTCCCCGAACTCTCCCCCAACATGCTCTACGACGTAGCGTTTTGGATTAGTACGATCTCGATCGTCACACTGGCGGGCTACGGCTTCTGGACCGCCATAGCCAAGTGGCTCACCCTCTGAGCCGGCGCTAGCCGCGGATTCTTCAACAATTGGTACGCGTAACAAGAAAACCCGAGGCTAGCCCACCCAGAGGGTACCCGGCGGCTCATGGGGGACAGCATTACCCCGGGGTAATCAAACTGCCGTCAAGCGGGTGCTTTTGGCCCAAAGATTTTCGTAGAAAATGTGCCACTCGATGTGTTAGCATGCGGGTCGCTGGAAGGCAGTCGTTCGGCACTAGTCGTTAGTCATTAGTCGTTAGTCGTTAGTCATTAGCCATTACTCATAGATCGAAAGGAACAGAAATGCACAACTTCATAAACTGGGTAGTCTCCACAAGAAGCAACCCCAAAAGAGGGCCAAACACGTAAAAGTGCGCATTGCGCGGCCAACATGACCAAGTTGACCAACATGACCAAGTTGAGTGGCGGGTGGGGAGGATTGATGAAGTATGAATTATGATTGATGATTTCCGACTGGTCACACACTATCGACGACTAATTTCCAATTTCTAATGACCGATGTCCAATCACCATTCACTAGCCACTAACCACCAACCTCTCACCACTTCCCACTCACCCACTTTTGTAAACAAAAGTCTCGGGCAAACACTATGAAACAAGGGGCAAAACGACTTTAGTTTTGTATTTTTTGATTTGCGACAAAAGTAGGATTCAATCAACTGCGCATCGCTGCTACTCATGCTGCTGCATCCGTGAGACCCGATCGTGGTAGGCACCAATCACGTCATGGCGGCTGAGCATTCCGATCACGTGGCGAGGAGATTCGGACTCCACAATTGGCAGATAGTCGATGTTCTTTTGTGTGAAGCGACGCAGTGCTGTGTGGAGGTCGTCTTCGGCCTTCACAGTGAGCACGGGTTGTGTAGCGATGTCGGCGGCCACGATGAGCGACCCGGAACCATTGCCCGTGAGCACCGCTCGTAAATCTCGCAGCGAAAAAATGCCTGCCAGTTGTTGTTGCTGATCCACGACGGGGTAGTAACTATTATTCGAGTAAGAAGCCAGCCGGAGGATTTCGGTGAGCGGCATATCTTCTGGAATCAAATCGACTTTGCGTTCCAGATGCATCACGTCGCGCACAAACATTTGTTCCAATACATCGACCACGAAGTCTCCCTGGTGAGCGGGACTGTCGACCAGCCCCGGCACCTGCTCTTCATAGAGACTCCAGCGAGAAGAAAGGACTGCCACGTTAACAATGCAGACCAGCATCAGGGGAATCAGCAAATTGTAGGTGCCACTCATTTCGCAGACCATCAACATGGCCGTGAGGGGAACCCGCGCGACCCCCGCAAAGAATCCTCCCATTCCAACCAGAATAAATGCCTCGGGATGGGTAACCAGACTGGGGAACAACTGTTGGCAAGCCTTGCCAAAGGCCCCCCCGAGCATCGCCCCGATAAACAATGATGGAGCAAACACACCGCCACTCCCACCGGATGATATCGTAAACGACGTCGCGAAGATTTTGCCAAAGCAAAGGATCACCATGATCCAGAGGGTCAAGTTTCCATCAATCGCCATCTGAATCCAGCCATACCCGCCCGACATCAAATGCGGCAGCCAGATCGCCAAGGTGCCCAGCAGCAGCCCGCCGATAGCGGGTTTGACGAAATTTGGAATGGGTAACTTGCGAAACACTCGATCGCGCATTCCGTAAAACACCAAGACATAGATGTAACCGACGATCGAACAAAGGATGGCAAAAACCACATATAGGGGGATTTCAGCTGCCCCGCCAAATTCCAAGCCGGGGGTCGTTTTAAACGCCAGGCCAGGGCCATAGATCTGGGCAAAGACGGTGTAAGCTGTGATTGAAGAAATGAAACAAGGAATTACCGCCGCAGTTTCCAAGGCGGTTGAGCTATAGAGGACCTCACTGACAAACAATGCCCCACCCAGCGGGGCGCGAAAGATGGCTCCAATGCCGCCCGCGGCACCGGCGAGCATCAGCAGTCGTCGGTCGCGCTCGCTCAAACTCAGCTTGATGGCAAGAAACGAGCCGAAACCTGCACCAATTTGTGCAATCGGGCCCTCGCGTCCCGCAGAGCCCCCGGTGCCGATGGTGATGATCGAGGCCACGGTTTTCACAAAGGGAACTCTGCCGCGAATTCGTCCGCTGAGGCGATGAAAGGCACGGACCAAGGCATCGGTGCCATGGCCCTCTGCTTCGGGTGCGAGGCCGTAGACGATTGCGCCGCACGCCAGCCCGCCGATCGTCGGTACCAGCAACACGATCCACCACTCGGTGGGATTCTGGGGGGCGTGTTCGATCGTTTCGCTCCCCGCAGCCGGCGGATAGTAGCCCGCAATACCTCCCAGCACGGTCCCTTGAAACCACATCAGGAGATAGAAGAACAAGGCAGCTCCAAGACCGGCAACGATCCCCACCAGGGGGCTGTAGAAGACAAGTCGTCCGGAGGACTCGGTGTCGAAAATGGAAGTAAAATACTGCCGAATCTGCTGAAACACACCCACCCTCAATTCCCATCGGAGACGCTCTGCTGAAATTTCAGTCTACTTTCCTCCACGAGATGTCACAAGTTCCGGATGTTGCAGTGGCCATTTGGGAATGAAGTGAACTAAAGCAGCCAAAATGAGTCGTAATAGAGCGAAGTTGCCCCATCGCCAACCGTGACTTGAACCACTAAAATGGCCCTTTTTGAGGAGTAATCTCGAGCTTCCTCTCCCAGCTACAAAGGATGATTTAAGCAACATGACTCAACGGGCTTACAATTTTGCCGCAGGACCGGCAGCGCTTCCTGAATCGGTGTTGAAACAAGTGCAAAGCGAGTTGCTTGCTTTACCAGGACCGAAGGCATCGATCCTGGAGATCAGCCATCGCTCGCCAACGTTCAAGGAAATCATCGAATCCGCTGAACAGAACATTCGTACTCTCCTGGGAATTTCGGATGACTATGCCGTGTTGTTCCTGCAGGGCGGAGGTCGACTGCTGTTCTCGATGATCCCGATGAATCTGCTTACAGACGAACAACCGAGTGCCGACTTCATCCTCACGGGCTCTTGGGGCAAGGCTGCCATCAAGGAAGCCAAAAAGCTCGGATCCATGAAAGTCGCCTGGGACGGAGCCGACGATAAATACACGTACACTCCGGCCAACACGGATCTAGACCTCGACCCTAACGCCGCGTTTGTGCATTACACGTGCAACGAGACCATCGAAGGAGTGCAATTTCCGACCGAGCCAGACACCGGGCAGGTCCCGTTGGTCTGCGATGCTTCGAGCGACTTCATGCACAAACCAATCCCGATTGATCGCTATGGCATGATCTACGCGTGCGCTCAGAAAAACCTGGGACCTGCGGGCGTGTCGATCGTTGTCGTACATAAAAACCTGCTCGAAAGGTCCAGTGATCAGCTGGGGAGTTATCTCAACTTCAAGGTCCATGCCGACGAAGGGTCGCTGATGAATACGGCCCCGACCTTTGCCATTTACGTCGTTCGATTGGTTACTGACTGGCTGGTAAAAGATATCGGCGGTTTGGAGAAGATGCATGCCATCAATCAGCGTAAAGCCAAGATGCTTTACGAAGTAATCGACAATAGCGGCGGATTCTACCAAGGTCATGCCAGGCCGGAATCCCGATCGCTAATGAATGTGTCTTTTCGATTGCCTAGCGAGGATCTCACTGCAGAATTCCTGAATCAAGCCGAGGCAGCGGACCTGACTGCTTTGGCTGGCCACCGTTCAGTCGGTGGCGTTCGCGCTTCGATCTACAACGCAGTTCCCATCGAAGGAGTCGAAGCCCTCCGAGATTTCATGACCGATTTTCGAGACAAGCACGCCAAGTAAAGTTTACTGCCGTCTGATGCGTTGCATCACGGCTTCACACCACACACCACCCGCCACGGACAACATATCCTGCCATGCACAAAGTCATTGTTCTCGACGATTTATCTCAAGAGGGTCTCGATCTGTTGAAGGCCGCTCCGGGCTTCGAATACGAAGTCCGCACGGGACTCAAGGGAGATGAACTTCGCGAAGCTTTACAGCAGTTCGACGGAGCGATATGTCGAAGCGGGGTGAAAATTACGCCTGACGTGTTGGAAGGTTCTCGCCGGTTGAAGGCCATCGTGCGAGCTGGTGTCGGAACCGACAACATTGACAAAGCTGCTGCCACGCGAGCCGGCGTTGTTGTCATGAATACCCCCGCGGGAAACACTCTCAGCACGGCCGAGCACACTATCACGTTGCTACTGGCGATGTCGCGGAACGTGGCCCCGGCTTATCAGAGTCTGTGCGAGGGGCGCTGGGATCGCAAGCATTACATGGGTTCCCAGGTCGCTGGCAAGACACTAGGTGTCGTCGGATTGGGACGCATAGGCCTGGCCGTTGCTGAGCGTGCCATTGCCATGGAAATGAAAATCATCGGCTACGATCCATTCCTCTCCAAAGAACGCGCCAGTGAATTAGGAATTGATCTGGTGGATACCGTGGCCGCGATGCTGCCGAAAGTGGACTATCTTACCGTTCATACGCCTCTCACCGAGGAGACCCGCAATCTGATTGATGTGCCGCAGTTGGAAATCATGAAACAAGGGGTGAGGTTGGTGAACTGTGCTCGTGGTGGAATCTACAACGAAGCAGCTCTCATCCAGGGATTGGAATCGGGCAAGATTGCAGGAGTAGCGCTCGACGTATTCGTCGAGGAGCCCTGCACGAATAGCCCCTTGTTTGGCATGCCAGGGGTGATATGCACACCCCACCTGGGGGCCAGCACTGAGGAGGCCCAGACCCAGGTTGCTGTCGAAGCCGTGGGCCTCTTGACCGACTATCTTGCCAATGGCACGATTCGCCATGCGGTGAATGTGGCCCCGCTGGATCCCAAAACGATCGAATCTTTGCGTGGCTATCTGGATGTTTCCTACCGTCTTGGAATCCTGCTGGCCGGCCTACAAGAAGGTGCTGCACAAGAATGTCGAATCGTGTATCGGGGAGAAATCGCCGACCGGGACACGAAGGTTCTCAACGCCACGTTTGCCGCTGGACTGTTGAAGCATGCCCTCGACCAGGAGGTCAATTTGGTCAACGCAGAGTTAATGCTCCGCGAGCGGGGAATTGAACTCACGACCGAGTCCCATAGCGAGATGGGATCGTTTCGTTCCTCGATGTCGGCAGAGTTGCAGACCGACGCGGGGAAACACAAAGTGGCTGGAACCGTCTTTGGCCAGTCGATGCCTCGACTTGTTGCCCTGGACGGATATCGGCTTGAAGCCTATCTCGACGGTTGCCTGCTTGTATTTACCCACCAGGATGTGCCAGGGATTATCGGTGGCGTGGGGACCGTCTTCGGCCAGCATGGAGTCAACATTGGCCAGATGGCAGTCGGCCGGGCCGGAGATAAGGCAGGCGGCGATGCCATAGGTATCCTCAACCTGGATGCGCCGCCCTCCCCCGAGGCACTGGAAGGGGTTCGCCAGCTGCCCGCTATCGGTACCGCCAAGGTGATCCACCTTCCCCCAGCAGGCGAATTGCCTTCCTGGCTGCAAGGTTAGGCCAAATCGTAGCATGGGTATTTCAGGCTTGGACGTGCTTCGGGAAATGGTACCCATACTGCAGGAAATTGACCTCTCGCGGTCGGCATCTAAACGTTAGACTCCGCACGACCGGACACATTTATCCGCAATCGGAGGGTGGATTACCTCAGAAGAGTGCCCCAGTGCAAATTTATGACCCATATTCTTTCGGGCCATGATCTTGCCGGGGTTCAATGCCCTCCCAGCTTCCTCCCTCCAGACAGGTCTATCTAAGCAGGAAACCATGACAACCGCATGTCCTCTCTTTGAACAAGTTCAAGGTGCTTTGACCGGTAGCCCTTACTTTGCAGCAAAGCAATTTCGCGTCCAAACCAACCAAGGCACCGTTCGCTTAGAGGGGACCGTTGGTTCCTTCTACCAGAAGCAAATGGCCCAGGAATTGGTTCGTCGCTTGGATGGCGTCCAGGGAATTGAGAACCAACTACAGGTGAGTTGGTCGTAAGGCTGCAAACGCCAGACGTACCGGTTGCGGAACCCTCCAGGATATCTGAACGCATCTGTCCTACTTGCGCGGCTGTTTCCGCCTAGTTCCGTTCGTCTAATGGCAGCTATTAGATGCCCGTTTTCACGCTATGCCGCGTTCCATACTGGTTGCAATACACCTGCGTATGATCGTCAGTTACCTTGGGTCTGAATTTCTGGGAGAGACCGAATCGCCTCAAGGACATGGCACACTGTGTAAAGATGCTGCGAGATCCAATTCCTTCTCTTTTTCTGAGGATTCTTCTCATGAAGTTCTTGAAAATACGTTGCAAAGAGTCCCTCAGGTGACTGCATGTAGGTCAGCGCATTGATGCCCGACAGAGCCGTGCGCCGCACATTTTCGTCTCCCGTCGCAGCAAAAAGATCCGCCAGTGCCAGGCAATACCGTGCGGTGTGGCCGGGCATCATATGATCGTAGCCCACCTGCTCGGAGACAACTGGTGCGGGGGCCGCAGCATGTCCCTCAGTATGCACTAAGCGTTCCTCTAGGGGCCTCATCACGCGGCGGCCCAACTCAATGTATTCAGGATGAGATTTACCGCGGCGAAACATATAGTCGGCCGTGAAACACATTGGTTCGGCAGAAAGATAGGTTTCTGGTTTTTCTCGAATGTCTTCGTGATAAGTCCCCCAAAGATTCTTTTCTACGTTTCTGGAGAACATAAGCTTCGATGCCTGTTGGTGAGACTGTTGAATTAATGGATCCGATTCATAGCGAAGGAGGTCTTCGAAAAACTGAACATAAAAAACGGGAGCTCCACCAAACTCCTGGCGGACTTCGCCGGTCCCCGGAACAACGCGGAAAGGCCAACTGCCGTCCTTATTTTGCCGCTGGACGAGCGTCTCAGCGATAGCTTTGGCGGCTGCGAAATACTTTTTCTCTTGGGTGGCTTCGAACAATGCAAGGTAAGCACTGCCAAGAAAGGCAGCCTTGTCGGGTTCTGTGCTGTCTTGATCGGCTGAACCCCCCGGTTTCCCTTTTTCATATACGGAGTACGGAATGTTGGGATAGGCCGCATCAGCGGGAGAAGAGTGAGCAAGATTCCAGTCCGCCAGATCACACGCCCGAATAAGCCATTCCTCTTCCCCAGAATAATCGTGATAATGCAGAAAAGTGAAAATGAAATATGCGTGATGGCGAGCTGGAAAGGCAAGTTCTCGCTCTGAGCGAGAGCCATCTTCGTTGACAAACGCGGTCGAAAAATAACCGGCCAATTCACCATCTATATTGCCTGGAACATAGGCACCGTCGGCTTTCTTGAGAAAGTCCATAGCATCGTCAATAGCTTCCATCACAGGTCGACGTGGCATGACGATACCATCAACCACTCTCACCGGCGGCGGAGTGATCTTTTCTTCTGCTTTGGCAACACAGACCAAACAAACTAGGTTACCCACGACAAGCACCAGCAAATGATTAGTAAGTGCCAGCAAAAAAAAGTTACATCTTCCGATATTCACGGGTCCCTCTCCTGTGGTACGTGGTCATGGTAAAACACAAATGGAATTCGACTCAACGCCTTTATTGAATACTGTAGCCGATCCTGTCTCCTCAGCCTGTTTGCAATTGTGAATCTAAAAGGAATTATTATCGCTTAACTGGTTAATCCGCCAATTCCCTCAACACCACATTCCGAAACTCCACTGGGTGGCCCTCTGACTGAAGAGAAATTGTTCCTGAGGTGAGCATCTTTGCCGCTCCGTCATCTAGTAGCCGTTTAGCGTCGGGGTCCTTCACGTCGAGTTGGGGCTTGCAGTATTCCAGCACGACCTGGCCGTTGATCATGTGGCGGATAAGCTCCCCGCCGTGAACTTCAACTTCGGCAGTGACCCATTGATCACCGTGGTATGTTGGGCTGTTGCTGTTGATGCAGTGCTGGGTGACCAATTTGCCGTCCATGACGACATGAGTGCCAGGTGTGCAAAGATTGCCCGTGTGGCGGGTATGCGTGCCGTCGCCGCCCAAAAGTTGCACCTCAATAGAAACAGGGAAGTCTTGATTGAGTGTCATCGAATCGGGCGATTGTCCATAGATCATGATGCCACTGTTGCGAATTGCCCAGGCAGGTGCATTTGGTGATTGCTCACCAACGATGCGATACTCCAGCCGCAGGACATAGTTAGAAAAGGGCTGTTCATAGAAGAGATGTCCAAATCGGTCTTTGAAGTCACCTTCGTATTGATCGTAGGACACCATCAGCACACCGTCTTCGACACGAAATGTATCGGCAAAGTTTTTCCCGGCTGGATAACCCTTGATCTTTGGGATCCATCCGGTGAGGTCTTTCCCATTGAAGAGTTGAATCCACTTGTCGGCTGTCTTAGCATCGTCGGCTGTCGCACTAGGAATTATCAGGAGCAAAGCAAATAACAGGGCACGAATAGACGTACAGATTCGACTTAACATTCTTGGACTTTTCATAAGAGGAAGAGTGGGGTAATGTTACCCAGTATAGTGCTTTTGGGACATTGAATCAGGTGGCGATCGCGTCCTGCAGTGACAAGTCTACGGCCATTTGGATTCGAAATCATGGGCTGCTCCCCTGCCCGCTTCGTAAATAAGGTCACCGTATTTACGCCAATGTGATAGTTCTTGAGAACTCATGGGAGGTGACTTGAGAACAAACAGATTTTCTTCCAGTTCATCGGTAGTCTTCGGTGATGTGAGTACAATGTCCACAGTGGGATGCGCTAGACAGTAGCGGTAGCAGTCAGCGGCCGTTGGCGGCGGTGGTTGCCATTGATAATGGGGGTGTAAAAGGGTTCCCCAGCGAGTGGCTGTAAAGGCAACAATAGGCGTATTATTATCAGCCGCCGTGGGAAAAACCTCATCGACGGCTTTGCGGTGTGCCATATTGTAGCGATGCATCACAACATCGACGCGCGGATCGCCTGCAAGCCGGCTGGCAAGCGGTCTGTCATGGGCACTGGCTCCGACATAGGTAATCGCTCCCTTTGCTTTCCATTGCGAAAGTTCATCTAGCACTCCCCCCCGGCTAAAAATGGTTTCGCAATCGTCGCTTGGATTGATGTACTCAGCAAAGAAGATGTCGATTACGTCTGTTGCTACTGCCGAGCAAAGCTCCTGAAAAGCAGAGCGTAAATGCTTACTATTCCGAGCCTCGCTACCAGTGGCAAGAAGGATCTCCTTTCGGCGATTCTTTAACAATTTACAGAGTGTTGAAAGAAACTCCGGATAACCAGCTTGATAAAAGTAGAAAAAGTTGATCCCGGATATGAATGCTTGGGGGATGCAGTCAGGATCCTGCCCGGGTGCTGCACCCAAACCGAGTGCGCTGGCCTGAGTACCGGATTGGGTAGAAATTTTCATGTAAATTATCGTAGCAGGTGAAAGTAGTGCTGGCGATGCTAGCTGGCAAGGATTGTGGAATCGTTAAACTCTTCCACTATTCTCGTCGAACTTGGAAAGAGAGTCCTACTAATCCTGCGCTTCGAATGCGAGATTGCTATGCGCTTTGTTGTCTTATCCCTGCTTGCACTGCATAGTGTGTGCTCTTGGAGCTTACTCCGTGCGGAGGATACCCAATTCACGCTTGATGAATTTTATCAATCCTCATCTGTTGATCCCTTGATCAAGGATTCGGCAATTGAACCTGTCAGCTATGACTGTCCTTCCTATGCGGGGTGCCAGGCATGCTGGGATTGCAACATGTGTAATGAGTGTAATTCCTGCTTTCAGACCGTCGGTTGGCTCTCAGGACCCTATTTCAAATTAGGGTTAACAAGTGTTTTAGGTGACGGCCTTTTGGACGAGAATCGCGAAACCAGCTACACAATTTCATTTGGAGGCCGCCAACCTCTGGGGCCAGGATGCGGTGGAAAGCGGCTATTTTTCGATGTGGGTGGATCGTATCTCCAAGCGGAAGGTTCCACCACACGCAATGTGGCAGGAAATCAAGTTAATACTACGACTAATGCTTCCATGATTGTTGCGAATGCATTTCAAATAACACTTGAAGAAGTACGCAGGGCTGGCGCACATGCCGGGGTTGGTTGCTATTTTGGATCGCTGTTGGATAATCGCAGTGAGGATCCTCAAGCACGACTTGGACTGATTGCCGGGGGAAGACTGTCGCACATCCACGGAGTATTTAGCGGACAGCGATTGGTGACACCACCGGCGGGGAGTACGCTTACCCCACTCAATGCTCAATCGGATATGGCAGGGGGTATTTACGCAGATGTAGAAGCACTCGTGCTTAAGCGTAATTCGCCGTTAGGTGATCTGCAATGGACCATCAACGGCGAACTAGCACACGACTGGATTGATATCTCAAACTTCGAACAGCGAGGATTGGCAACCGCTTCTTTGCTGTTCGGTTTTATGATGGTTCGCTAATCCGAGACAGACCATTTAATCCCGTCCAAGACAGACCAAACACATATCGTCACTCTGAGGATAGTCTCCTGCGAAGCCGCGAACGTCGTCGAGAAGGCGGTTGCCGAGGTCTGCAGTGGTGATGCGCTTGTCGCTGATAAGTTCGATCATACGTTCGACCCCGTACAGTTCGCGTTTCGAATTCATCGCCTCGCTGAAGCCATCTGTGTAGATCGTGACGAAGTCGCCCGGCTCGAGCACGCGCTCGTAAGCCTCGAACTCAAAATCATCAATAACACCAACCGGTACGCCCGCCTCTTCGCCACCGATTTCCAGCACTTCCCCCTTAGCGTTGCGGAGTATTGGAGGCATGTGTCCAGCGTTTACTAACGTAAGACGGTTAGTCGCAGGATCGACCACCGCAACGATCATCGTGACGAAGCGATCGTCCCAACCATAACCGGAAAATATAGAATTGATTTTCCCCAGGGCCTTGGCTGGATCGGGTTCGATGGCCAGCCAGAGACGCACATCACTGGAGAGCTTCGCCATGAGAATCGCGGCAGGAACTCCCTTACCCGCAACGTCTCCTAGTACGAGAGCGAAGCGATTGTCTGGGAGCGAGACATAATCATAGTAGTCTCCGCCGACTTGGAAGGCTGATTCGTAATAGGCAAAGAAGTGATAGCCAGCTACCTCTGGAAACTGATTAGGCAAGAGTGCCCGCTGCATCTGTTTGGCAGCCTCCATGTCGCGCTGTAAAGCCATCTGGTGCATGGCTTCTTGATGCAGTCGAGCATTGTCGAGCGAGATTGCCGCCTGATTAGCGATCCCAGCAAGCAACTGCAAATCCTGGTCTGTGAACCGACTGCGCTGATTACTGGTATCAATTTGCACGACCCCTAGCGATTCACCGTTGCTGCCAATCATTGGAGCGCAGATTAGCGAGCGAATTTGAAAGTCGGCGATGCTCTCAGCCATGCCGAACCGCTCGTCACTCGAGGCATCAGCAGACAATATGGCCCTCTTGCCTTCCATTGCTTGTTTGACGATGGTGCGACTGAACCGCATATTTTCCTCATCGCTTGCCTTGCGTGCCTTAGAGGCGACAGCCACTAAAGGAGCGTTGGGTTGCGGACGCATGACGACGAAACCTCGATCCGCTTGCACAAAAATCTTGAATAGGCTGTCAAGAATCTTGGGGAGGATTTCTTTGATCTCGAGAGTGCTACCGAGATTGTTAGAAATCTCAACCAATGCCTCCAATTGGGTTTCGGGGCGGGCTGACACATTCCAAACCGATTGGGAACCCTTGCTCACATCCAAGGTCGCCATGATCTCGGAAGTGGCGTCGCCGTCATATTCAGGTTCTTGTTCGAGACTTGGCAGTAAGGAAGAACCTTGGGGCAACTCTCCACCAAGAGTTCTTGGCGAAGTTCCATCTTCGAAGACGAATAAGATATCGCAGATCAACATCTGATCGCCGTTCTTAAGCTCGCCTCGATCTTCGACTCGGACATTGTTGATGTAGGTGCCATTGCGGCTTCCCAGATCCTGGACGAAATATTTCCCCTTCTCCTTGGTGAGAATAATGTGCCGTCGACTCACTGCCGCAACGTCGAGAACCAGGTCGCATTCCGGACTGCGTCCCATCACCCAATGGGCTCCATCTTTCAAATCGTAAACGCGACCGACTTCGCCCCCCTGTACGATTTTCAATCCAATCATGATTGCCTCGCAGACTCGCTAAAAGTCCGGGTATTTGGGTGCGACACAAATTGCTGCTCAGTCCTCGAACAACGAAACACTGAACCGACACAGCGTGAAGTAGTAACTGGCGATTCTAAGGTGGTCTATCGGGAGGAGTCAAGGAAGTAGCATTTACCTCATATGGATGGATGATGTTGTTTCATAAATCGGGGGTGCTGTCAGTCATAGGTACACTAAAACTTGGTTAGTCGTGGTATACTGTTCCAGAAGGAATAATACATGTCACGCAAAAAGAAAATCATCGGCGTCTCGCTGATCGCTGTCCTGATATTGACGCTGATCGCTTATGTGGCTGCCAATATTGTGCTGGATCGCGTTTCTCGCCGACTTATGACCGATCTGGCCACAAAAGCTGAGAATAGGGGCATTGGAGTTGGAAATCCAATATTTGAATCAGCGAGGTTTTCGTTTCTGCTTGCGCCAACCTGGTCTGATTTTCGAGCGCGAGTTTCCAGCAACCCAAATGGGCGGGGAACTGAGTGGGACTTGCACTTGGAGCGTGTAATTCTGGATTGGGGATTCAACAACCACGCTTCCTTCGTGGCAGACGGGGTCACACTCGTCGATGCTTCAGATGAGCGAGATGATCGAGATGTTTCTAATCGGCAAATTGTGTTGGATCGACTCAGCTGGCAGATTCCTTTCGATCTGTTGCATCCCCGAGCGGCGATTCCGGCTCTGTTGGAGGAGGCGGAGCGATTATCCACTGAGGGATCGACAGATTGGCCGCTTGCGATCGAGGGAGCAATTGTTTGCAATGTTAAGCATAAACCTGTCGAATTGCAGTTGCAGGTTGATGAACGTGATGGCAGGTCGTCACTCTCTCTCGAAACAGACGATCTGGCCGAGTTGTCGCCGCTTTTTGAGAAAAGCCTGACCGATGCAGAGGTTGAATTGATTGCGATTCACCCATTACGCGCTGCCCGACTGTTGCAGATCAAGGAGACTGCCGAATCCAGGTCTTCGCGAGCCAGGCAAAAAGATCCTTCCGTTCCGGAAGATGCCTATCGACACATTCTCTGGAGCTATCTCTTGGCGCAAGCCTTTGATGCCGAGTTCGCTGAGGAAGTTGGCAATGCCCACGAATCGGGCAACACAGGTAACACAGAGGCCGAGCGCGAGATGGACCTGCACAATAATGCCATCGGCAGAAAATACGCCGAGCTTGGCATCAAGCAGTCGGAAGTTTTACAGCAGTTGATGAACGACCCCGAAGTCCGACGCACGCCGTAGCCACCTCTTTTCTGTCGGTTTCTTGCGTTTTGTATCTTGTCGCATTTCTTGAGCCCAAAATAGGCAGATACTTGAATAGTGTACTAATGTATATTATTCTTGAAGGTCGAGAGTCACTCTCCTGGCTCTTGATCGAAGATTCGCCTTGGAGAACTCTTAGCTCTCGACTCTCGACTTACCTCCCCACCATGATTGGTCACGTTGACGCCGATTGTTTTTATGTTTCCGCCGAGCGGGTCCGCTATCCGCACCTGCGCGGGATGCCGGTGGGGGTGTTGGGTAACCACGGGGCGTGCATCATTGCCAAGAGCTACGAAATGAAAGCCGCCGGGGTCCCCACGGGAATGCCCATCTGGGAAGCCACGCCCCTTTGCCCCCAGGGGGTGTTTGTGAAACGGGATTTCCGCTGGTACGAGGCGCTCTCGCGCAAGATGCTGGCCATCGTCCAACGGGCCAGCCCCCGTGTGGAGTTTTATTCCATCGACGAACAGTTTTTTTCCACGACCGAACGTACCATCGAGTTTCCCCAACGACTTCAGGCAGAAATCCTCCGCCAGGTGGGCGTGCCGGTCTCTATCGGCGTTGCCCCCACCAAAACACTCGCCAAACTGATTTCGGACTCTTCCAAGCCGTTTGGTTGTGGGGTGCTCAAGAACGATAGTGAGCGGCTCGCCTTGCTCCGCGATCGACCAGTCACCGACATCACCGGCATTGCCCGGCGGAGTGCCAAGCGATTGGCCGAGCACGGCATCCACACCTGCGAAGAATTTGCCAAATCGGACCGGGCATTTATCCGCTGGTTACTCACCAAGCGGGGCGAGGATTTGTGGTGGGAACTCAATGGCACGCCGGTGATCCCGATTCAAGTGGCCCGCCCCCAGCACAAGTTCGTCTCCCGCGGCGGGAGCATCGGCAAGGCGAGTTGCGATCCGCAGCGGGTTGGTGCCTTTGTTGTGCGCAATGTCGAACGCCTGGTCGAGGCCCTGGCCCACTACCGCATTTGCTGCGATGCGCTGATTCTCACGCTGCTCTTTACCAACGAACCGGAGCGGTCGCTCCGCAGCAGCCTCTTGGGGAGCCGGGCCGACTTTGAGGCCCTGCTCGAAGCCGCCATGTATCTGCTCCCCCGCGTCTGGCAGCCCCGCTCGGCCTACGTCCACTACATGCACGTGATCGCCGATGGCCTGCGCCCCCTGTCTAACCGACAACGGAGCCTTTTTGAGCAATCGCAACTGGTAGATATCAAGCGGAAGATCAATAATAGGATGGGCCGGTTTGTCTTGCGCAGCGGAGCCACCCTCCCCCTGGTCGACGTCTACGGCGACGCCGCCAACGAATACGATATCTGTGATATTTATGGAAAGAGTTGTTTTTAAAGATGCTGTTTTTTAGCCACGGATTGACACGGACCAAACACGGATAAGATGCAGAATTCGATATTTTCCGTGTTTAATCCGTGTCAATCCGTGGCTAAATAATTTGTTCCGTTTGAGGTAGTAAAAGAGTATGAATTTGCAACATCAAGATATAACGGAGCAGATCATTGGGGCGGCGTTCGAGGTGTACCGCGTATTAGGCTATGGATTTCTCGAAAAAGTGTATCAGAAAGCAATGCAAGTTGAATTGCAGTTGCGAGGCATAAAGTCTGAACTCGAGAGCAAAATTAAGGTTCGTTATAAGGATGCATTCGTCGGAGACTATTCAGCCGATCTCCTTGTGGAAGATAGTATTCTAGTCGAACTTAAGATTGCCAAAACGTATCATCCAGAAGACGAACCCCAGCTATTGAATGAACTCAAAGCCACTGGAATCAAGGTCGGCATGCTATTCAACTTCGGAAAAAATAAAGTCGAATTCAAACGAATGGTATATTGACTACAACAGGGAAGATATAGCCACGGATGAAACACGGAAAATACTGAAATTAAAATCTTATCCGTGTTCGATCCGTGTCAATCCGTGGCTAAAAATGAATTTTAATTTTGGTCTTATTACAATGTGCAAAGGCATTTCGATACTCAAAGCCCGGCTGAAACAAGAGTTGTTCGAGCAATACGAACTGGAACATCGTATCACCACGCGCGGGGTGGATGCGCAAGAAGAGTTGCACTTCATGTACACCGACCCCGTGGTTCAACTCCCGGTGATTCATGACGGCCAGATGGTGATCTACGAATGGGGCAATCGGGGAAACAAGGAATCAAAACTCCCCCGCACCGGCTGGTGCCGGCTCGAAAGCCTCGAAGCGGGCAAGTGGCGCTGGCTCTCACCCGAAAAGATCATCATCCCCGCCGACTTCGGCCTGGAGAAATCCGTCTGGTTCCAGATCAACGAGGGCATGCAAGGTGTGTTGGTTCACGACGAACAGGAGCGCCCCCACGCCTACATGCTCACCCGCCCGGCGAGCCACTACTACCAAACCATGACCCGCCACGACAGGATGCCGATTCTGATTGAGCAGGAGATTTAAGGCGATATCAAATGACCGTCATTCTCGCTTGTGCAGGGATGATGATATGGGAGAGTGCCGCGGAGCTTCACCTTGACGATTCACCCTCTGAATCGTACCGTATTCAAAGAGACAGGTGGCCAATAAGAAGCCACCGAACTCGACCGATTGGGGAATAGTGTAACGGTAGCACTCCGGACTCTGACTCCGTCAGTCTAGGTTCGAATCCTAGTTCCCCAGTTTTTGACACCAAGCCGGAAAAAGTATCCTCTGCGGACCCCTAGGCCGCACCCATTTTTTATTTAGCCACGGATGGACACGGATTGAACACAGACAAGATTCAGAATTTGATATTTTCCGTGACTCATCAGTGTTAATCAGTGGCTAGAAATCTGTTTATGCTGTGAAAACTTCAGTTGTTCGTGGTGTCAATTATCCCAACTCCACTTGGATCTTCGTGAAATCAGCAGGATGATCGCTCCACTGTTGCAGGGTTTCGCCAGCTTCTCTGAGGGGCACGGTGGCGGTAATCACGTCGTTGATCGGAAATGTGCCTGCTTCCTGGAGACGGATTACGGCTTGGAAATCCTCCACCATCGCATTGCGTGAGCCGAGGATGTCTAGTTCCTTCATCACAAAGTACTTCGTTTCATATGCGACAGGTGCTTTGGCATAGCCGATGTAGACCACGCGCCCGGCGAAGGCCACCTCCTCAACGGCGCTCCGAAATGTCTGGGGAAGACCGACTGCTTCGACGATCACCTCCGGGCCGTGGCCATCGGTGAGTTGTTGGAGCGCATCGTGCAGTGATGCTCGCGACGAGTTGATTTCGAACTTGGCTCCGCACTTACGCGCAAGTTCCAACTTGTTGTCGTCTACATCGATGGCAATGACCCGAGCCCCGCGGACGTTCGCACCGGCGATCACTCCGAGGCCAATCGCACCACAGCCGAACACGGCGACGGTATCTTCTGCGGTGACACGACCCCTGGCAACGGCGTGAAAGCCGACTGTGAGTGGTTCTACGAGTGCCAATTCTCGCAGTGAGAGCTTTGGCGAGCTCAGCAGCTTCTCGTGTGGCGCGACAAAATAATCCGCCATCGCGCCGTCGCGCTGGACGCCGAGCGTCTGATTGTGCTGACAGCAATTCGTGCGTCCCTGGCGGCACGCCGCACACGAACCACATGCCGTGTAGGGGAGTACTAATACACTTTGACCGACATCCCATCTATTAGGCACTTCCGCCCCTACGGTTTCGATCGTTGCTCCGATTTCATGCCCAGGGATCCGGGGATAACTTACCAGTGGATTCAGCCCGCGAAAGGTGCTCAAATCGCTTCCGCAGAACCCGACGACTCGCGTGCGGAGCAGCACCTCGGTTGACCCAGGCACCGGTCGCTCCCGCTCCTCGATTCGAGTGGCGCCTGGTTTCTCAATGACGAGGGCTTGCATAGTTTTTACTTTCCGTGCGAGAGTGAGTAGGCTTCGGTTGCCGTCAATCCAAAGAGGGCGTTTTGCTCATCCTTGGAGAGTTGAATTGAGAAAGCCTTAACCGTTTCATACCAGCGCTGGTACTCACAGGCAACCAGACAGACAGGCCAGTCCGAACCGAACATCAACCGCCTCGGTCCAAAAGCCTCGAGAACGGTTTCCCAATAGGGTAGAAGTTGTGCTCGAGTCCAATTGCCGTATTTGGTTTCTGTCACCATCCCCGAAACCTTGCAGTAAACATTCGTTCGCCTGGCCAGTTGAGCTATGTACTTTCGCCAAGGCTCGAATAGATTTTCACCAATTCTTGGTTTCGCGATGTGATCAACGACAAAGATTTGATTGGGATGCCGATCTACAAAAGTGATCGTTTGCGGTAAATGACGTTCGAAAATGAGAATGTCGTAGGCCAATCCCAAGTCTTGTAATAGGCTAATGCCCCGATTAAAGTCCTCTCGCAGGATGAAATCATCATCTGGCTCCCCTTGCACCACGTGTCTTACGGCACACAGCTTAGGATGCATGCCCAGCACTTCGAGGGTGTCGCCGACATTTTGCTCCACCAAAGGTACCCATCCCACCACACCGTGGATGAATTCGTTTTCATCTGATAAATTGAGCAGCCACTCGGTCTCTGCGAGGGTCTGTCTGGCCTGGACGGAGATACCGCCGTCGATTTTGGCGGCCTGGATTTCTGGTCGCAGATCTGCTGGGAGAAAGTTGCGGCGAATTCGCTGCATCGACTCATCAATCCAATCGTACTCCACGGGATCGTAATGCCAGAAGTGATGGTGGGCGTCGATTTTCATGCGGATTCCAGAATAATGTTGGCATACTGAATCGTTTCCCCGGTGCGTATTAGTCCGATGGCCTCGGGGACACGCTTCTTGAATTCTACGTGGGGCTCATAAGACAGTGAAATGTCCTTCAGGCCAGCGGCGAAATCATCGATGGTCGATCGACTGTTGTTCTTGGCAAACTCTTCGGCCATCCAGGCTTTGCCGAAGACTGCCTGCTCGCGCACTGCCTGAAGTACTTCAAGCACTTTGGGAATGTCATCAACGAGAGAAAGATCAACTGTTTCAATCATCGGCCAGAAAGGGAAACCACGATCAGCAATCACCAGCGTGTTCGTGTGCCGAACACGACTCAGCAAAGAAAGAACATTTGGATTAAGAATTCCTGATTTTATCACAATAGCACTCCAAAAAGCTCAAACATAGGCATAATTACTTGCGATCAATCCAATCTGTCTTGCTTCTTGCCAAAACTCGGGTTCGATCAAAGCTTCAACGGCCAAAACATTATCCGCTACGCGTTGGGGATCGCTTGTATTGAGAGCGACCGCAGCTACCGCAGGCGGAGATAGCGCAAATTGAATGCAGGCCGTTGCCGGGACAACCGCGTGCCGCTGGCACAGGTCGAGGAACTTTTCCCTCCACACCATCACAGCTCGATCCTCGGGGTTGTCCGGTGTCGGGATTCGATAATCAAAAAACTTGCCACCGATCAAAAACCCTGCATTAAAAACCGCAGAATTGATCACGCCGATCTGTTTCTCCATCAGCCGACTAACAAAGTTTAGTAGGGGGGGCGGATGGCGATAAATCGTGAGACTGTTGGCAAACATCACCCAGTCGAGTTCCACCACGGCTTCGAGTTCGGCAATCAATCGCCAGTCTTTGGAGCCAACTCCAATTGCCTGAGTCTCCCCCTGGCGTTTCAGCTCGTGCAATGATTCATAGGCAGCAACCACGTCTGTGAATCGCTGCTCGCGCTCGGCGGGCGACTTGCCAGCCGCAACGTATTCATCCGGGTCGTGGACCGACAGCAGTTGAGGACGATACCCTTCTCCAAGCAGTTGGCACCCTTGCTCCCAGCATTCCAGAATCCCCTGGCGGCTGATGCACTGCACGGCATCGTGTTCCAAGTCGGCCCAAACTCCTTTTTCAAACGTCGGCTCAGGAGTTCGCAGAGGAACACGCTTCCAGCCCAGCTTGTTGCTGATGATGACCTGGTCAGCAGGGATCTCCAATTCTCGCAGATTTTTGCCAATCACCTCCAGGGCGAGTCCCGCACCATATTTACCAGCCGTGTCAATCACAGCCGGCGGCGCATGATGCGCAAACCATTCACGTGAGATAGCCAGCTTAGTTTCGTCCGGCAAGGACTCATAGAGATTACCAAGGCAACTCGTGCCGTAGACGATGCGTGGAATTGTGAGTCCAGTCTTGCCAAAACCTTGGTACTGCATCACCGCATCTCGTTTGCCACATCGAACCTTATTCAGAAACGTCTAAATCGGCACTGTGTATGGGAGGCCGTATGGTAAGAAAACCATAGAATGCAATTACGACGAAGCAGATCAATGGTAAGACGAAGGAAGCTCGCATGGATTCGAGTGTCGTTCCGGCAAATGTGAAGGGCTGCATGTCAATCATCTGCCCTTGGAACCGCGGCATAAGCGCCCCGCCAACGATGGCAAAAATCAATCCGGCGGAGCCAAGTTTGGCGTCATCCGCTGTCAGCCCATCGAGGGCGATACCGTAGATCGTGGGAAACATGAGTGACATGCAGGCAGATATTGCCACAAGACAATACAATCCCGCGAAACCCTGCAGAAAAATCGTGCCAAGGGTGAGCAGCATGCCCCCGATTGCCAAGATTCCAAGCAGCAACCCAGGACTGATGTATTTGAGGAAGAACGTACAGATAAATCGACTGGTGAGAAAAATAATCATGGCCAAGATGTTGTAACGCTGCGCTTGAGCGGCACTTAGGCCTAGTAGCGTCATGCCGTAATGGATGATGAATGTCCAGCACATAATCTGAGCACCGACATAAAAGGCTTGAGCGACGACTCCGCCGAGATAGCGGAAGTGAGCTAGATTGCGGAGCACTTGGAACAAATGAATCGCTTCATCGGCATGGCCCACTTTGGGCATTTTTGAAACGGCAAATGCCAACAAAACCCCCAATACTACCAGGGCAATCACAACGTATGGAACTCGAACGACTTTTAAATCGTGCGATTGCATTTTTGAATGTTCAGTCGGTTCGGCCTCAGAATATTCTCTTAATGATTTGGTTACCAAGGTGTCCACCTCGCTGGGAAGCATCGAGGCATATTCCGGATGCATTGCCATTTCACGATCCCGAAATTGGGACACTTGCAGATTAGGAAGAATGAACTGGCTGGCAACCAACATGCCAGTGAGCGATCCCATCGGGTTGAATGCCTGGGCAAGATTCAAACGCCTCGTAGCCGTTTCTTCGGGACCCATGGCAAGGATATAAGGGTTGGCACTTGTTTCCAGGAACGCCAGACCAAAAGTCAATATGTACAACGCGATCAGAAACAAAGAGAATTGCATGTTCATGCTTGCCGGAATAAACAGCAATGCGCCAATTGCATACAGGGCAAGCCCCAAGATAATCCCTGTTTTAAAAGAAAACTTGCGTATGACGAGTGCAGCCGGAATGGCCATCGTGGCGTAACCCCCATAGAAGGCAGTTTGCACCCAAGCACTTTCCGCTGTGCTGATTTGAAAGATTTCCTGAAAGGCCTTTACCAGTGGATTCGTTACGTCGTTGGCAAACCCCCAGAGCGCAAACAGCGAAGTTACCAACGCAAACGGTAAAAGGTATTGGCGTGGGACGACAGGAGTGGATTGAGTTTCGCAAGAGGAAGAGTTGGCCATAAAGTTTTGGAACAAGTGCGATTAAAAGTGGTTTTTGCCTGACGTTTCCTGGACAGATAGACGATATCCGAGAAGTTAATTCGAATTCTGCAAGATGCTTATGGTATCAGAAACGATGTAGAGAACAATTGTCCTCGTTTTGAACAAGCAGTTGGAGCTCTACTCACGGTTCACTTGGATTCGGAACTCCCACAACAATTCCAGTAGAAAATACATACAGCCTACACATTGTGGGTAATTGAAAAGTAGGCGATTGTGCGGAAAAACAGCGTCAAATTGCAGTCCTGAAGAATATCGGTTCTGCCAATAGCAAGAGAGCTTGGATACAATAGTGGATACGTCTAGGGTCGTGAAAAGACCTTCACTCTGGCATTCGCATTCGCTCTTCGCAAGTCATGTACGCGCCTTCCGGAACACTTCAAGTAGATTCATCGAACAAGCGCATCTCATGTTCTAGATGCATGGCTCGCTGGGGAGTCATCTCGGGTGTTCTCATTTCGCTGTTTCACGCACCAGCCATTGCAGCTTTGCCTGAGACGGTTGACTTTAATTTCCACGTCCGACCGATTCTTTCGGATCGATGCTATACCTGCCACGGTCCAGATGAAGAGACTCGAGAAGGGGGATTCCGGCTTGATCTGCAAGAATCGACTTTTGGAGAAGCTGACTCCGGAGCTCACCCGATTGTTCCCTTTCAAGTCGATGAAAGCGAAATTCTCGCACGGCTGAAGTCGGAAGACGAAGATTACCGCATGCCTCCCTTGGACACCAAGCTTCAGGTGTCCGAGGAGGAGATTGACATACTAACCCGCTGGATCGAACAGGGCGCCGAATGGAAGCAGCACTGGGCTTTATTGCCACTTGATGTCCCTGAAGTGGAGTTTGATACGAATCCTGTTGACCACTTTGTTTTCCAGCGGTTGCAGAATGAAGGATTGCAGCCGTCTGTCGAAGCTTCTCGGGAGCAACTGATTCGGCGAATAACTTTTGATCTTACTGGACTTCCTCCCACCGTACAGGAGATCGATGCATTCCTGAACGATGCTTCCCCCAATGCATATGAAAAAGTCGTCGATCGACTACTCAAGTCGCCTCGCTTCGGCGAGCGAATGGCAACGGAATGGCTTGATGTGGCCCGCTATGCAGATACCTATGGATATCAAGCGGATCGCTATCGGGCTGTCTGGCCGTGGCGAGATTGGGTCGTGAAGGCATTCAATGAAAACTTGCCCTACGACCAGTTCATTACCTGGCAGCTTGCCGGTGATCTGCTGCCGAATGCTACGGATGAACAAATCCTCGCCACCACCTTTAATCGCCTTCATCGGCAAACCAATGAAGGGGGCAGCATCGAAGAAGAATTCCGCAATGAGTATGTTGTGGATCGCGTCGACACGTTTGGAACCGCCTTTCTTGGGCTAACTGTTCAATGCGCTCGCTGTCACGACCATAAGTTCGATCCCATTTCACAGCGCGAATACTATGAGCTGTATGCGTTTTTCAACAACATAAACGAGAGTGGTCTTTATTCCCACTTTACCGATGCGGTGCCCACGCCAACACTGTTGCAAGCAACCCCCGCCCAGAAGGAACTTCTCTCTGAGCTGGAGGGAAAAATTGAAAATGCCGAAGCAAAAGTACTTCAGGTGGCAGAGCAGTATCGCTTAGCTTTCCAGGAGGCCTTAGATAAAAAGGAAGTCATCCTAAATAGTGATGGATTGATTGGAGAGTTCTCCATGGATGTGATTGATGGGGATTCAGTTGCGAATCTTGCCGACTCAGAAAATGATGCCAAGCTTGATGGAAGCCCGGAACTCGTGTCTGGTCGATTTGGCAAAGCACTCCAATTTAATGGGGAAAACGGGTTTTCGACCGATGTAGGTGGCAAGTTTACTCGCGATGACCCCTTTACGATCAGCTTCTGGCTCAATACCCCCGATGAGAAAGCCAGAGCAGTGGTGCTGCATCGCTCGCGCTCGTGGACCGATGCGGGAAGCCGGGGATATGAAATCCTGATTTCCGAAGGCAAGCTGGTGGGGTCGCTCATTCATTTCTTGCCAGGCAACGCGATAAGCGTGCAAACCACAGACAAGTTGCCTCTTGATGAGTGGGTCCACGTTTCATTGACTTACGATGGCTCAAGCCGAGCCGACGGACTACATCTTTACGTCAATGGCATACCTGCTGATACAGAAGTTTTAGCTGACGAATTAACAAAGACTATTCTCTATGAACGAGATGAGTATCTGGGGGGCGATGAAGACTTTGCCCAGGCTCATCGGCTGACGCTGGCACAGCGTTTTCGCGATCGTGGTTTTCAGGGGGGGGCAATCGATGAGCTGCGAGTCTATGATCGCGAACTTACACCCTGGGAAATCGCACGGTTTTACCAAAACAAGACACTAACAGAAACGCCCTCGGAAATCTCAGCATCCGACCGAGTGCAACTGTACGATGTGTTCGTGCAGCGCCAATCGGGTTATCAGAAAGCTTTGAGCGATTTGAAGGATCTCCGGCGAGCGCGCAGTCGCTTGTTGGACACGATTCCTGAAATCATGGTGATGCGAGAGATGCCCGAGCGCCGGCCCGCCTTTCTCCTGGCGCGAGGATCCTACGATGCTCCAACCGAAGAGGTAATGCCGGGAACTCCACGGAATCTACCTGCCATGGATTCCACGATGCCAAACAATCGTCTAGGACTTGCTCGCTGGTTGACCAATCCAGATCATCCTCTGACCTCGCGAGTTGCAGTGAATCGATACTGGCAGATGTTGTTCGGCCGCGGTTTGGTGGAAACATCCAATGATTTGGGAAGTCAGGGTCAGTTGCCCTCGCATCCTGAATTGCTTGACTATCTTGCCGGATCTTTCATCGAGTCGGGTTGGGATCTCAAGGCTTTGCTAAAGCAAATCGTCATGTCAAAAACCTATCGCCAGAATTCAGAGTGCGATGCAGCTTTGCGGGAACGAGATCCCCTCAATCAACTCTTGGCCCGTGGACCGGAAGGGCGCCTCACGGCCGAGATGATGCGTGACAATGCTCTTTATGCCAGTGGGTTGTTAGTCGAGAAAATGGGTGGACCTCCGGTGAAACCGTATGAGCCTCCCGGTTTGTGGGAAGAAAAAGGGAATGCGACATATGTTCGAGACGTGGGTGAAGGTAGCCATCGGCGTAGTCTCTACACAATTTGGAAGCGAACCTCACCTCCCCCCTCCATGATTACGTTTGACGCGGCAAATCGCGAGGTTTGCATCGTGAATCGGCAAACGACGACTACTCCATTGCAAGCTTTGGTGTTGTTGAATGATCCGCAGTATGTCGAAGCATCACGAGCTGCGGCTGAGAGATTCCTCTCTCAAAACATGAGCGATATTGGCGACTGCTTGACCTTGATGTTTCGCACTTTCACCAGTCGAACTCCCACTCCGGTCGAGCAAGAAACGCTCGACAATCTTTATGAAGAACAGTTGGCGTATTTTCAGGGTAACGAGACTCTCGCGAATGAGTTTCTCAGTATCGGTGATCACGAATCAGACACAAGACTTGACACCTCCCAATTGGCAGCGATGACAGTCGTCGCTGAGGCGGTCATGAATTTTTTTGATTCAACCATCAAATAGCATTTCGAAAAGTGAGATCTTCGATGTATTCACAAGAAGAGATGAGTCGTTCGCTGACACGTCGCCACTTTTTTGGACGTTCCGGCTTGGGTCTTGGGTCGGCAGTGCTTGTGCAAATGCTGGGCGGCGACCAAAACCAGGCGATGGCGTCTGCAGGTCAAGGGTCGGGTGGCATATTGAAGTCGCTGCACTTCGCTCCCAAGGCGAAGCGGGTGATCTATTTGTTTATGAGTGGTGGACCATCGCAGATGGATTTGTGGGACTACAAGCCACTCTTGAACGAAAGAAATGGGCAGGAGTTACCTGAGTCCGTCCGCGCTGGTCAGCGATTAACTGGCATGTCGGGAAATCAATCGACACTCCCTTTGGCAGGGTCGTTGTTCAAATTTGCCAAGCATGGACGCAATGGAACGTGGGTTAGCGAACTCCTGCCCCATACTGCAAAGGTTGTCGACGATCTTTGCATTATTCGCTCGATGCACACCGAAGCAATTAACCACGATCCGGCGATTACCTTCTTCCAGACCGGGTCGCAAATTGCCGGTCGGCCATCGATCGGTTCCTGGTTGAGTTACGGTTTAGGATCGTCCAACGAAAACCTACCTGCTTTCTGTGTGCTGGTCACCAAAGGTGGTAGTGGGCAGCCGATTTACTCCAGGCTTTGGGGGAGCGGGTTTTTGCCATCTGTGCACCAGGGTGTACAGTTCCGCGCGGGGAAGGATCCCGTGCTTTATTTAAACAACCCCTTAGGTGTCTCTGGCCAGTCTCGTCGCCAGATGTTGGATCGCTTGCGCGAACTGCATGAACTTCGGTTCGAGGAAACCCTTAACCCGGAGATCAATGCTCGAATCGCACAATATGAAATGGCATTTCGTATGCAAACGTCGGTGCCCGAGGTGACTGACATGAGCGATGAGTCAGAGAGCACATTTGAAATGTATGGCCCCGACTCGCGTGAGCCCGGAACTTTCGCCGCGAATTGCCTACTGGCTAGAAAGTTGGCAGAGCGCGATGTTCGTTTCATCCAGCTTTTCCACCGAGATTGGGACCATCATACGGATTTACCGAATGGAATCGTCACGCAGTGTAAAGCAACTGACCAGGCTTGTGCTGCGCTGATTCGCGACCTCAAGCAACGGGGAATGTTGGAAGACACGCTGGTCGTGTGGGGAGGCGAATTTGGGCGCACCAGTTACAGCCAGGGAAAACTTACTGCCGACAACTATGGAAGGGATCATCATCCGCGCTGTTTCACCATGTGGATGGCAGGCGCCGGTATCCAGAAAGGACTTGTTTACGGCGAGACCGATGATTTCAGTTATAATATCGTTGACAAACCAATGCACGTCCATGATTTGCATGCCACGATGCTCTATCTACTGGGAATTGATCACGAACTGTTAAACTACAAGTTCCAGGGGAGACGTTACCGTTTGACGGATGTCCACGGCGTGGTGAATCGTGAGATTTTGGTTTAGCTCCCTTATCAGGGCAACGGCACCTCAAGCCGTTGTAAACTTGGTGATTGGCCGAGTTTTTGACCGTCAGCAAGTAGAATTAGACCTTTGCCACGATTATACCGCTCACCTGTGCGATCCCAAATCACAGTCAGATTGTGACCGTGATATTGCACACCATCAAGACAGAACCAATCCCAGACATCTTCTGGGATTAGCGGGCTGAGTTCTAACACGTCGTCCTCGCGCGGCACGATTCCTACCAAGCCTGAAATCATGAGATCGTTGAAGGTTGAATGATTATAAAAGCGGCTTCTTTCGGACTTTGGACCAGTAATTAACCAGTCACCGGTTTGTTCGTCGAAGTATTCGCCGATGTATGCCAAGCCATCTTTCTTGTGCGCTTCGGCATACAATAGCAATTGTTCGAAGAAATCTCGTTTGGAGACATATGGTTGGGCGGGCCCACGCAACAGATTAGCAAGACCGTTTAAAGTCTGGCTCGTGGCAAAAGGCCAGACTGCTCCGTCCCACTCACAGGTGCCGGTGCCGTGAGTGCGAAATTCTGGGTGTCGCTGCTCAGCAGTGGTGAGTCCCCAGGGGCCACGAAAACCAGCAGGATCAGTCAGTTGAACCCATGCCTCGGCGTGCTCTGGCTCAGCAAGCTTAAACATCCAAGGTATATAACCAATCGCCTCACGGGCGGTAGAAAACCGCCCGTCGTCAAGAACCACTTTGAAAAAATGAGCATCTTTGTCCCAGAGTGTTCTGTTTGCAAGCGTACGCAGTTGTTGCGACTTGCTGCCGAATTCTTGACTGATGTCCGCCTGGTCGGCCAACTCGGCAATCCGTGAAATGGCCAAGGCATTGGCTGCCATATAGCTGTTGATCGTGGGGCGGATATTCTTGACACGTCTGCCTCCGCTGATGGACTCTTCCATGCCGTCTTGGACATCATATTGCCAGAATAGGCCATCTTCCCTTCGCCGTTCTTGCTCCCAAGTGTGATAGTCATCCACCAGATCGTCGAGAATGCTTAGAATAAACTGACGATCCTGAGTGACGAGATATCGGTCGTACAACGCTGCCGCGGCCCAACTGCTGAACTTGTGAAAGTGCTTTGCCGGGCCGCCATTTGGACCAGAACGGAACCAAAACAGTGTGTACTCATCGAGAAGCTTCTGGTTGGAAAGCCAGCGACCTTCGGCTATATGATGTCCATAAGCACAGGAAACGGTGTTGTAATCTCCAGCATGGCTGACAGGGAGAATAAATTCCGTAAGAACCATTCCTGCTGGTGTCTGCTTGATGTGTTTTCGATAGGTCCACCAACGAAAATAATAGACCTCTTCCATTTGGGCCGAGGGACATTCAAAGAGCGGTGCCTGTTCGACAATCCACTCCCAGGCGTCCGCATTGGGAATTAAATTGACCACGTCCTCCTTGTCGCAGTCGTTAAACCTCTCCACGTAGTGGGCAAAATCATTAGGAGATAGAATCTCTGCATCCCCAAAAGCGGATTGCAGATTCCACTGCGACTCTAGAAGTACAACAAGAACCAAAAGTAGACGATTCAAAATTACACTCTCGATACACAGATTGCGGGGAAGAATACTCACAACTCAAGGAGAAAACTGGAAATCAGAAAATAGATCGACTGGACATGTTTCCCCTTGAACCATACTAGCCGGGTGCTCAGGATTGAACAAGTTGTCTGCCATTAGGTGGAACAAGAAGAGAAACTGTCATACAATACAAATTGAATTCTATGTTCAATCAAGTCCAATTAGCAGCCGGTATTTTGGCACTATGGAAAAATTCACACACATCTTTCTGAACACACTTTTGGTGGCACTTGTCAGCGTGGTGTCTATCGATTTGCATGCACTCTATGGAGCTGACATTGTCGACACGTCAGAGAGTGAATACGCAGTCGTACGACCGGTCGGATTCGATCAAGTCGATTGGACAGATGGCTTTTGGGCTGACCGCATCACAGTTTGTCACGAGAAGTCAGTTCCAGCAATGTGGGACCTCATGAAAGGACACAAGTACAAGCCTTTCTTAGAGCATTTTTTGATCGCGGCTGGGCAAGCTGAGGGTGATCATCACGGTGCCAAATGGAACGACGGAGACTTTTATAAATGGCTTGAGGCGGCTATAGCTACATTCGCTGTAACAAACGATTCACAGCTTAAATCTGCCATTGATCAATCCGTTAGGGCAATCGTATCGGCGCAGAGCCCGGACGGGTATCTTCACACTCCAGTTCTGATTGCCCAACGCAACGGTGATAAATCCGCAAAACCATTTCAAGATCGACATGCGTTTGAGATGTACAATATGGGGCATCTGATGACGACCGGTTGTTTGCACTACCGGGTGACAGGAGAGACTAATCTGCTCGACGTCTCTAAGAAAGCAGCAGACTACTTAATCGAAACATTTCGAGATCCTACACCGGAACAGGCGCGAAATGCGATCTGTCCCTCTCATTATATGGGTGCGGTCGAGTTATACCGTACTACGGGGGAACCTCGTTTCCTTGAACTTGCAAAGAGTTTTCTTGAAATGCGAAATCTGGTAACCGAGGGAGGGGATGACAATCAGGACCGGATACCTTTTACACAACAGCGGGAAGCTGTTGGACACGCAGTTCGAGAGAATTATCTCTGTGCAGGAGCGGCTGATCTGTATGCGGAGACGGGTGATCAAAACTTGCTTGTTCCCTTGAAATCAACCTGGGAGAACATGGTCCACAAGAAGATGTATATCACGGGTGCCTGTGGAGCATTGTATGACGGTGCTTCTCCTGATGGCTCGAAAAATCAGCAGCAGATCACACGAGTACATCAAGCCTATGGGAGGAACTACCAGCTGCCCAATACAACTGCACACAATGAGACATGTGCGAATATTGCCAACCTAATGTGGTCCTGGCGTATGTTTCTAATATCGGGTGAGGCAAAGTATTTGGATGTGCTCGAGTTGGCTCTTTACAACAGTATTTTGAGCGGTGTCAGCTTGAGCGGCACGGAGTATTTTTATGTGAATCCCCTGCGAGTCGTGGATCCCTTGCCGACGGACTTGAGATATCCACGTACCCGACAACCATTTTTCGTTTCCTTCTGCTGTCCGCCAAATCTTCTGCGCACCCTAGCTGAACTCAGTGGATACGTTTATAGCAAGAACGAAAATACTCTTTGGTTGAATCTGTATGGGGCCAACAAGCTTTCGACAGAGCTTATGGGAGAGCCTTTGCAGGTTTCCCAGCAGACAGACTATCCTTGGAATGGGACAGTGATACTTAATATCGAGGCCTGCCCTGAAAAAGAATTTACTTTCAAACTTCGGATTCCAGGTTGGACTGACGGTTCGACTGTCAAGGTCAACAACGAGCAGGAGAAGCCGGCGAAAGATGAAAAGGGATTTTGCGAAATTCGCAGAAAGTGGAAAGCTGGCGATCGAATTGAACTCGACTTGCCGATGGCGACGAAGTTAATTCAGGCAAATCCTTTAGTAGAAGAAATCACCAATCAAGTGGCAATTCAACGAGGTCCAATCGTGTACTGCTTGGAATCCATAGATTTACCCAAAGGAGTGGAGCTTGAGGAGGTTCTTATTCCTCAGAATATTCGTTTTCGAGAGACCTATGATGCAAACCTTCTGCAAGGAGTTATCTTCCTGGAAGGAACTGCTGTTGCAAAGCAGTCTGAAAAATGGGGCAATGTATTGTATCGCGAGGTCGATACAGGGCCTACAAAGGAGTTCGAGTTGCGATTGATCCCTTACTACGCCTGGGCGAATCGTGGGCCGACGGAAATGTCAGTCTGGTTGCCTTTGCAGTAGAGTAATGGAGTTAAAGAGCGGCTTTCTTAATCCTAGCTGGGTGTGATCCAAACTACATTTGTCTTGGGTATGCCACCCAAAATTCCTTCAACTTCCATATCGGAAGTCTCAGTGATCTTCCCAGTTCTCGAATCAATCCACTGCGCTCGAATCTTTTCTACCTCGGTTGGTAGATCTAGCTTGAATTCTTGACTTGGATTCTGGAAGTAGATCAACATCTCTCCGCTGGATGTCGCCAGACACCATTGATCTTTCCCAGTGATGTATTTATCCGTGGGAACCATTTGCGGTATCTTTCGAGCTAATTCTGGCGGCAGGGTTAAAACCGGAAGTGAGCCACCACCAATGAGTACAGCCCAGCCTTCAGTGGGACTTCGACATTCGAGATCTGCATTGTAGAGGACCACCTTATCAGGAAATTTATGTCGGTACTCACTCACCGATTTGACTATCGAACTAAAAGAGGCGGTCTCTGGCTTTAATTGCCGCATGTGCTGGCGAGGCGCAAGATACTTTCCACCCTCTGGAGCATATAATTGGTAATTCTTGTCATATGTCCAGTAGCGGATGTCGATGACATCCACAAAAGGCTCACGCTCAGGGTCTGCCAGAATCGCATCTTGCACATCCTTTGTACAACTAAGCGTAACTAAAACATTGTTTCCAGTCTCCTGCTCCCACTCGACGATGGTGTCAATCCAAAACTGAACAAACTCCAATGGTCCTGTGAACTCTGCACTCGTCAGCTGCAAGACATTAGTACAATCGGCAAATGCTTCCAGGCATTGATGAATGTAACGCCTATGCAACTCACGCAAATTTGGATCTGAAACATCATAAAAGTGCTGTGCCATGAATAGACGTTTGTCGCCGATATAGGGAGGAGGCTCGGGAAGACCAGTGTCATTGATATTATTCGCAGGTCTCCATGGACTATCGGCCCAGTGAGCACCTGCTTCCAAAATGTTGTGCTGAAAATAGTTGTTGTGAAGGAGTACCAATCCATTTTCGTCACACAGCTGCGCAAATTCTCTCAAGCGATTCCAATACCAGGGATTGTTTTTGGTTAGGTCGTATTTACTCAAACCATCCCACGCGAAACCCTCACCACTTCTTGCAAACGGTTGCTCGTAAAATGGTGGAGCCACTGCTCCATCGGCTCTTCTCACCATAAGATGATCGTCTCGGCGGCGGTCGTACCAGAGCCCATAGTGATGTTCATAAGTTAAAGTGTTCGTCGAAACCATGTCTTCCGCCACGGTTGCTATATCCTCTGTAAGGCCAAGTCCTTCTCTACCAGGGGCAAACCGCGAAATGTTGTGACCGAACTCCGCTGCTTCACTTGGGCGAAGAGAGCCTCTCCACCAGGAAGGCTTGAGGCGTTTTCCTGCCAAGAGTTGCCCATTTGCGACAAGCCAACCATTATTGATAGAGATCAATTTGACACCGTCAGAGGCTGACGAGGCTTGAGGCGAAGCACTTTGAAGTTCCGGTATGGGAAGGTCTTCAAAATCTACTGCTCTTCGATACTGCTCAGTTGTGGTTTCTAGAAGCCTCGCTGCTGTCGCGACTGTAAGTATAGTTTGAATATCGTCCACTAGTCGCCTGGCTGGCTTTACGGATTGCTTAAGAAATTCTTCCGCCTCATGATAGGTTGGATTCGTGGCGGCGGTAGGTTTTCCCAGAATTGGATCAATTCGAGCAGCCGCTTCTTTTCCGAGACGATCCCGTAGCTGAGCTTGATAGAGGCTCTGAGGTGAAACGAAATCACTGAGGCCATGGAACGCGCCATCTCCAGCCGGAGTAGCCCATATTCCAATTGCCCAGTTGTAAGCGCCAGGGGGACGAAAGCAGCGGACATTCGCCGCTCGACATTGCCAGAGTACACAGTTTGCGGCGGCCCAACCTGTTCCAGGTGGAGAGTTCCATCGATTCTGTAATTGAAGATCATTTCCGTCGATGCGGACATTGTCAAAAAGGACTCCCGACGCCCAACTTTCGATCGGTCCACTTTCGCCAAGTGCTCGATCGGCGCGGCAGTTAACAAAAGCATTCGGACCGGGGGCGCAATGTCCAACTGAAAAATCGTGGCGGCCCAATTCGGACCAGCATCTGTTGAACAAGGTAAGTTGTCCCTGAGTGAAATAGGTATGCCGACGATAGCCGCCATCTTCTGAGATGGGTGCCAGGGCAATACAATCTTCAACAGTTATCGATCTTGTGTTTCGGCCAAGAGCAACGGCTCCTCCCGCGAAATGCTCAAAAACAATTCGTCGTGCCCATGCGTCTTGGGCATTGTCCATGGTAATACCGAACCACGAATGGTCTTCATCCTTGTGGTTCTGTGGATCATAACTTGATTCAAGCCTCAGGTCCTCGATGCCGACCTCTGAGACTCGACCAGGCCAATCATAGACCTCGATTGTTCCGCCTCCGAATTGCTTTTCTAGTGAGGTGGTAATTGGAGCATCAACTGTTAATGTGTTTTCAGAGATATCGGTGACAGTTCGATCCCACAAAATATCTCTAGAGCCGGGTTTCCAGCCTATGCCATCCGCCCTACCACCAACTTCCTCGATCCACTCCGGCGTACTGGGGCGTGTGATCACGATCGAATCGCCTACCGAAAGCGACTCTGCAGAATTAACGCGAAACTCTTTCGTTCCCACGGCGATATAATCACCCCGAATCTCCTGGACGCTTGGCATCTCGCGAAATTTCCGGTCGTCGACCCCAATAACCTTGATCAATGCTCGGCGATCCTGACCTGTTGCAACCAAGGTAGTCCCTCCCTCTGAAGCGCCAGAGCCCTGTAAGACTATGCCCCTGGACTGAATCACAATCTGTCCCTCAATTTGAAACTCTCCTGGTGCCAGTCGGATCGCACCCCGATACCCATTCTCACTTCGTGGAAGTCCAGCTACATAATCGATGGCTGCTTGGATTCGCCGGGTATCGTCACCATCGATTGGAATGACCACAATCTTTATTGGAACCTGTGGCAGGGGGCTTGAACCCGTGTCGTAGCCACAGAAGGAGAAATCGGGAATACTGTTCCCATGAGAATCGGTAGCATAAGACAATTCTCCCGAGTCTGAGATCCTTACATTTGGTTCTGCGGCTCCTGAAACAGAAATTCCAACAATGATTAGCTTGCATGCAACAAACAGAAATCCACCAGGATAGAGGGATAGTGGTAAAAAGGAATGAAAGAATTTCTGCACTATATTTTCCCACTCAGTCGTGTCAGGGTTAATCAATGTCATAGGAGTTTTGAGCCTTTGATTCGTTGTATCGTCGAATCTGATTGGCCAGGAGTGATCCGGAGATGTTCATCCATGGACTGAATACTGCTGCAGCTAATCCGACTGTGCCGAGTTTCCCCATGAGGCCAGCGATTCCGGAAGCCATCCCCCCATTCTGCATGCCTACTTCAAAGCCAACCGTAATTGCAGATCTTTTATCGAGACCGGCCAGTCGACTCATTAAATAGCCAAGTGCATACCCAGAAAGATTATGTATCACTGCCGCGAGGAATAGCACCATTCCAGCCACCAGCAGATTATCTCTTCCAGCTGCAGTAGTAACGGCAGTAAAGAAAATGATCCCAAACATAGAGATAAGATGCATATTTTCTTCAATCCAGAGAAGTCGATTCGCTATTACGTGATAAGTGACTGCAAATGCCACGGCCGCACAAAAAATAACCAGTCCCTCCAAAAAAGCTGGCGACAAGGGAATGGCAAAGGAGTCTGTCAAGAGAAAACTATTTATTCCAATTAGAACACAAAATAGCCCACAAATCACGGCAAAAGCAGCTATTGTATTTTTTATAAATGTTGGAGCGTACTTCAGGTAATCATGGAGCAGCGCGGCTCCAATCGGCACAAGTACAATCTTGACGATCTGACCAAGCATCGAAAGGGAATCAATTTCCACGAACTCACCCGCAAGGTGCTGCATCCAAAAGGTTGTGGCAATGGGTGCCAACAATGTGGCCACAGCAGTTAGGGTGATGGATAATGCCAGGTTTGCCCCGGCAAGGTAGCACATGACATTGGACGCCAATCCACTCGAACAAGAGCCTATAAGAACAACCCCTGCTGCTATTTCAGGGGGGAACGAAAAGACTTTTGCCAACGTGTAACCCATCAATGGCATGATTAGGAATTGCAGACCTACGCCGATAAATACGGGATATGGCATTTTTGCAACACCGGCGAAATCTCTAATGCCCATCTTCGTTCCCATCCCAAACATCACCAATTGAACAATAATTAGAATCACCCACTTATTCTGTAAGTCAATTGACGGAATTTGAAACAGTTTCAGGTCATAGGGGCCAAAGTGAAGAAAATAGCTTGGATAGATTAATGCCGAAACGACAGCTGTCATGATCCAAAGAGTAAATTGATAGCCTGCCAGGCTTGGAATTGCTCTGAATCCAATGGACGCTGCTACACCTGTAACCACGGCAGCAGGTTGCCAAATCATAGGAGAGGATATGACAAACCCTAGCAAGAGCAAGAGAAGAGCAAAACCTGCAGCTACCAAGCAAAGTTTATTCGCAATTGCCATACTATGCTTGTTGTAGCACACTCGCGAGATAGTCTACAGCTAGAGTGGGGCTCGATAGAATGGGAACATCAATTTTTTCAGACTTGGATTCACTCACTACTCTGGCCATGGAAGCTTGTGCTAAGACGATCACGTCAACACTTGGAGCGAGTCTTTCAATTGCACCTAACACAGCGAGATCGTGCTTCTCCATGTCTCCAGCCAGAAAGGCATCAAAAGCTCCGCTGCAAAGCTCTGTAACAATGTTGATTTCCTTTCCCACTTTCGTTGCTTGGTTGCGGATAAGATCAGCAGTTGGAGTCAAAGTTGTCGCCAATGTCGCAACTATGCCAATGTTTGTACCCAGTTTAACAGCTTCTTCTGCCAATGGCTGATCAACTCTCAGCAGAGGTTTGTGCAATCTTGGCCTGGCGGCATCAACAGCTGGACCAATCGAGGAGCAAGTCACCATGATATAGTCAGCAATTGAATCCTCGGCAGCAAGTAGGTGGTCAACAACTCGTTGCAAAGTATCAGCCGTCAATTCTCCGTCAGCGATCACATCGCGAATCAGGCTGGCATCTTCAATGTGCACTAAATCCACGTCAAGCTGCTTCTCTTTGCACAACCGATCAAAAACGGGAGCAAGAGATGATGATGTGTGGACTAAGGCAAGCGTTTTACGCTTCATAATTTACACTTAATCTCGATGAATTCGAGTGCTAAAACCTTATTGATTTGTTCCTTTGAGCAACGAGCCGAAATACTCCTCTTTGCCAACTTGTCCGCCCTTAAAATTTATCTCAACACAATCTGCGGAGGAGCTTGGCGCGTGGGCAGTACAGAGCGGGGCTCCCGGGCTCAAAGGACAGAGCATTTCTATAGTTTCAATGCCAATTTCCTGTGCCAGAAAGCTGGAAGTATCACCACCGGCTACACAAAGTCGACGAACTGAAGTTTCGTCAAGGGCCTGCCGTACCAGGCGGCCCATGGCCTTTCCAAGTATTCTCGAACAATCGCTTGCACCTGAATGACCGTTAGAACCCCATTTTGAAAGTACTTCGTTCGTGGCAGCAATACGAGGGTCCGAAGTCCCTTTACTTGTATGTGCAACAACACTTTTTCCTGACTTAAGTAGATCGATTACATCTTTTGTAGACCGTTGCATGGATTGCATCGAGCCTTCGTCGATGAGAACCGAGGGCGTGTCGATAGCTACTTCAGCAAAGCCATTCTTGGCCGCCCATTCGATCTGAGCTTTGGTAACCGGCGAACAACTTCCTGAAACAATAAGAACTTGACTTACCTGGCCAGGATTCTCCCAGTCATCTCTCGGCGAAAGCGTACCCATGGAGTCCCACTGAGAGCAAAGAGCCATTTCCACCCCGGAGGAACCAACGGTAAATCGAATTGACTCAGGTTCTCTACTTTCGTCTAGCAACGCCCCAATTTGCTTCAAGTGATGATTGTTCACAACATCAAAGAGTACGACTTCAGCCCCGCCAGCTACAAGCCGATTCAATTCGTTTCGTTGCTGCTCAGGAGTCAGATCGAATTTTAGAAGGTCAAACAATGCTATGGAGACCTTTGTTTGCTTTGACAAGTGAATTGCAAGATCACTTTCTGCCATGGGAGTTTTTGGATGGCAACTTGCAGAAGGATGTCGATCAAGTCGAAAAACCTCTTTGCCGAAATCTACTCCTGCAGTAGCGAACAAGTTGCCAAAGGTACAATAACGCCCCAAGGAAGGAGCACCGACAACCACCGTCACAAAGGTGGAACCAAGTACAAGCCGACCAACGTCAATCGCACAGCCAATACTCCCAATCTGTGGCGAGGAGTCGAATGTCGAGCAGACTTTATAATGTACGTGTCGAGGTTGAAGCTCTTGAAAAACCGTAAAGGCCTGCACTAACTCTTTCTCCAGGCCATCTGGAGACAGCGAGCGGGTGTTTCCCGCAACTCCAATTGCCTGCAAGTTTCTGTGGCTGGCCAACATTTCTGGAGTCGGTGGGCGGGTGAACAATACAGTTCTAACCCCTGCTCGAGACAGACATTCCAACGCATCGGTCGAGCCGGTGAAATCATCGCCGTAATAGGTGAGCAATAAGTCACTCATAGTATTGATGATGCGGATAAGGTGGAGGTTCTGACTGATCCTGTACTATTATGCTTGGAAAACTTTTCTGTGGCGTGCAATAAAGCGCTGGATTCGCGAACGGCTTCTTGCAAAGTCTGGCCAGCAATGGCAGCCTGCCAAGCGTCATGAAGTGCTCTTACTCCCTCACGAGGTCCATCTGGATGTCCGATGATGCCACCACCTGCGAGATACAACAGATCGATCGTCTTCGTTTGTCGGTAGGTTTCAAATGCCTGCCCACCCCACTGACCGGACGAGATCACCGGCATGACCTGAAAACCACCGAGCATAGGTTCTCGGCAAGCATTTATCGACCGAATAACCGATTCGTCACTTTCGCAGAACTTATTCTGTATGCCATTGACGTGAATGTGATCGATGCCCGCCAAACGCCATAGTTTCTGATACGCCTTAAAATCAATTCCCAAAGACGGATGTCGATTGAGCATGCCCCAGCCATTGCGGTGCCCGTGAATAGCGAGTTGGCCTCGATCGCAGATCTTCTTTACCCCAGCCATACCGACACTATTGAGGCTAATCATAGCGCAGGTACCATTGTGCTCTAACACAGTGTCATAGTGCTCGAGCATGCGGTCAATTTCGTCACTGATATTGAACGCGACCATGATTTTCTTGCCAGTTCGATCAGCAAATTCATTGACCACGGACATGACGGCAGCAACACGCTCATTGAATGGAGAGTGGGGAGGGTTTGCCATTAGCTCGTCGTCTTTAATGAAATCGACGCCCGCGTCGGCGAGGATCCGCACCAGCTTGGCTGTTTCAGCGGGAGCCAACCCAACGCTAGGCTTGATGATTGTGCCAATCAAAGGACGGTCGAATACATTGGTTAGATGTCGCGTACCCTCGACGCCAAATGCAGGACCGCGAAAGTACTCTTGAAAAGGTTGAGGAAAATTCAAATCAAGAAGCTTTAGACCCGAAAATTGACGAAGTTCGTAGAGATTGCCTTGAACCGTCGAAATGATCGTTGGCAAGTTGTAACCAACATTCTCAATCGACCATGAGACAACGATTTCGGCTCTTCTATATGTGTTAGATTCAGGAGAACTACCAGGCAAGCTCGGTATATTGTATTGCCCAAGTTCCCTGATGCTCTCAATTCGAGCGGCGAATCGCTGCTTAAGAGTCTCTGTTTCTCCTGGCACAGAGACGAATGTCCCGGAGGACTGTTCACCTGCTAAAGTGTCTGCGGCCGACGCAATGTCAAGCGGTGTTTCTACCAGATATGTAGCGGAAAATCTTTCCATTGCATTTCAAGCACAATCAGTACTATTGCCAAAATAAGTCCTGGTAAGTTTTGGGAGCAGACCATGGTAAATAGAGCGTGCCAGGATCCAGTCCATATAGGTAATCTTCAATGTGTGTGTACCCGTCTCCATTAAGATCGCCTGAAGCATCAGAGGGGTCGTCAGGATCGAGATTATATTGATGCTCCCATTCATCCGGCATTCCATCACCGTCACTATCAATATGTGGCTCGCCCTGATATTGCGGATATCCTCCAACTTGCTCGATGTTAGTGATGATTCCCTTACCTTCTTGAAAACCAACTTCGCCCGTTCGAACCATTTCGATCACTCGTTGATCAACGGCATCGCGTTCTGGAAGTGTCGCGCCAGCTTGGGCTAAAACGAAGTCATAAGCTTCCTCAGCCGGCTGAATATTCAGGTATGAATGCGGATAAGGTTGCTCAGACTTTACCTTTGCAAACACTTCAGCACGTGATTTTTCTATAAACTCTTTTCGCTGTTCAGACGTTTGATTTTCAATGCCTGATCGGAGTTGTTTTCGGGTCAACTGTTCAGGGTTGGAAATTAACTCATCGTCTTCAAACTGGACGCCCCCATTCCAATTGTCTTTGGAAACCTTTTCATTACCTTCGACATAGTTGCCCGCTACATACGCTTTTCCAAAATCCAGATTGAAGGTGGGGCTTCTTCGCTTTTCAGGTTTAAGAATGCGATAGCTAATCGGTCGTGAATGGTCAGTGATAGGCCCAGGCTTAAAGTAGTTGTTTACGATCGTGTAATAGCTGCGGTGATCACCACCATCGATCGTTCGATGTTTCCAATTGAAGAGCACATTATTGGCAAATGTAAAATCGTAGATCATGCCCACACTAGAATTTCGACCCGTATTGCATGCCCATAGATTGTGGTGGAATGTACTGTTGTAGCCCCCCAAAGTGCTGCCAAAAGAATGATTATAGGTATCTAGAGCTTCGCTAAATATCGAATTCTGAATTGTTATGTTGACCGTTGGAAGCTTCTGAGCCGGACTGCCATCCTCTGGTTCATACATATGGCGGTACATCGACAGGTTTTCATCCAGTCCCCAGCTAGCCGACACATGGTCGATCATAATGTTTCCCACCGGATTGCCTCCCAGGGAATCATTTCGATCACCCACCCAGGTAGCTCCTCGACGAAATCGCATGTGACGAATGATGACATCGTGAGTGTCTATTTCAACCGTGTCTCCTGCAATGCAGACTCCGGAGCCGGGTGCATGACTACCGTCAATAGTTATGTAAGGAGCGCGTACTATAATGCGCTCCTTAAGTTCGATAATTCCAGCCACATTGAAAACGACAAATCGCGGTCCCCCCGCCTCCAAAGCTTCGCGAAAGCTGCCGGGTCCTCTATCATTGAGGTTAGAAACAACAAAGACTCGGCCTCCGCGCCCACCAAAGCTGTACATCCCCCCACCCTGTGCACCCGGAAAGGCGGGAATATCTGCTTGAGGCAAATCACTAGGTTTCTTGGCCCAGGGAATGTATGGCTTGTCTTTTGCTTCCCAATGTTGAATGGTTGGCAAGGCTTTTCTCCAAGCGACCTCGGAATGCTTCAGTACCGCCTCCATCCGTTTCCGCGATTCGGCCGCCACCTGAGGAGAAATATCGGGATACTGGCCTAGACAACAATCTGCTATCAGAGAATGAAGCGAAAGTGAAATAAATAGATAACAGTATTGATATCGCGTCATTTTGATCCATCACCATTTGCAGTTTGATTGTTGCTAAGAAAGCTATCTTTCCCGGCCTTGATCTGCGAAAACTTTATAGCTTGTAGCCAGCAGAAGACAAAAAATTGTTTATCTTGCCTTTGTATTTTCGAAACCACCCATGCTTTTCATCTGAGGAACCCGCATCCATCGCATACTCACGTGCTTCAATCAACAAAGCCAGAATGTTGTGTTTTTGGTCTTCTGTAAGAGAAGGGAGTGTACGCAAGTATTGAGCGTATGTCTTGGGCAAAACGCCATACGTCATGCCATCCTTGATTCCATTTACTTGATCAGGGGTTAGCTCTGCAGAGAGTCGTGCTACAAAACTGCGATGTAGTTGAAACTGTTTGATAGACGATGCCTGTCGCACCTGCTCAATCAATCCATCTTCATCAGATGTTTGACTCTGAGCAGATTTTTGTAAACTCGCAATTTCGGTATCCCGGGCATCGTGAATTCCACGCAAACTTCGGTATTGTTCGGCAATTATTTTCTCGATGCGTCTGGCAAGAGCATCATCCTGTAAGTCTAGTTGTGCTACGATTACACGAGAACGCTCATCGATGACGCGAGTGTATTCCTCTTCAGGACTAAGTGCTTTAGCAGCGACCAAATTGAAATCGACTACCGTAGCTGATAGTACCCAAACAACGATACTGAATCGCCAAGAGAACATTCGATTAGTGAACGACATGATAAGTGATGCATTCCTTGAAAATTGCCTGATATTCTAGCTTATTCAGGGGGTGCAATTTGATAAAGGAGACCGCCTTGCAATGCTGTTCCGCAAAACCGCAGGGGATCTCGGTCAAGTGACTCAAGTTTCAGTCGAACCCCGAAATTTTGGCATGCTTTATTTATGAGCGGGAAAGCTTCAAGGATAGGTGCAATGTATCAAGATTGTGGAATGAGCAACTGGTAAAGTCGATGTTGAATTGCGAAGAGTAACAGATTGAGAGTCTTGTTCTCATTGATTGTTCTTACTTAACAAAGCAGAAATATCCTCGCCCTCTGCGATGGGTTGTAAAGTGAATTGAAGTTTATAACTAGTCGCTGGTACCGCGAACTTTTGTAGCACACCGGGACCACAACTGCTGTTGCCGAGTCCACATTGCCGCGAATCTAAAGAGAGGAATACTTCGGGTCGTGGTTCCAGAAGATGAGCATGCGTAGCTGTGGCTAAATCATCGACGGTGAAATGCAAGGCTGAAGCAGAGATCGGTTTTTGAGAAATTACTACGACTCCCTGTCCCCGCTCGTTCGTTAGAGCAATCCACTGCACTCCCTCTTTATTTCCATTCTCTTGAGGTCTTGGATAGGGAGTGTACTGTTGCGTTACAGTGCTTTTCCAAAGTCCGACAGGACAGGAAGCTTTGCGGTCGGCATAGTTTTCGTGAGGTCCGTGTCCCAGCCAACACAAGTTTTCAAGTTCCGGTGAAAGATTCAGCATGACTCCGATCCTTCCCAACGGCGGGAGTAGACCGGACGGTGTGAAAGTATTCATAACATCCAGAGTCCCATCACTTCTAGCAGTCCACTCTGAATGGTGGAGATAAGCACCCGTTTTGAATTCGTATTTGGCAAGGATATCGACTCTTACAGAGCCATCTTCCAAATTATCGATATTGCAGGATTGGATGCTGCGTTCCGGAGATGCTAGTCCAGCAAGTTGCCAATTCTTAGCCAGCCAATTTCCAAATCCTCGATCGTTGTCTGTTGGCGCTCGAAAAAACTGAGCGCCGGGACTTGCGGATTCCCTAACTGTTGGGGCAAGCATTTCACAACCGTCATAATTCAGCGAAATCAAATTCCCTTGCGTATGATCAAACCGAGCAAGAAATCGTTCGCCTTGGATATTTGTCATTTCGCCAGACTGTGTGACGCTGGGATGCGTCGATGCTGGCACTTGAGTTGTAGGAGCTGGAGTGTGTGGGACCGAAAAGGGAAATTGTTCCCACGCAATTTCGTGGCCTGCTTTTGCCCACTTCGTAGTTTCTCGACTACGTAGGCTGATTCTCAAGAAAGTAGTTTTCCCATTCGGTAACCAAGTTACTTCGCCGCAAGTGACATTCAGTTGTTTTTCTTTGCCCGGTTCCAGGTTTATAGGATCGAGTTTGCCTGATTGGACAACAGTGTCACCTGTTAAGAGTTGCCAGTGCAGGTCGAATTCATTCAAGTTGCTATGATCAAAGCGATTGGTTATTTGAAGTGTCGAAACGGGGTAATTCAGTTGTTCAGGAAGAAACTGAACTGGTTCATAGATTTTTTTTACTTCGTGGTACTTCGGCGTCAATTCACGATCAGAAAAAACGATTCCGTTCAGACAAAACGAACCCAAATTTGGAAAGTCCCTAAAATCACCACCGTAAGCGACATATTTCTTGCCGTCAGAAGTGCTTCGATACAACCCCTGATCGGCCCAGTCCCATATAAAACCCCCAAGCAAACGTTTGTGTGAATAGATTTCCTCCCAATAGTCTGCGAGATTGCCAATTGCATTTCCCATGGCATGGCAGTATTCACTCATAACTATTGGGCGCTGATCTTCGGACTTCTGAGTTAGTGACAACAGTTCTTCCCAACGAGCATTTTCGGCACGTTCTGGTTCCGGCTGCTTGCCATTGGGATGCGGTGGCTGCAAATATGCTTGCTGAACCCGCGGATAGAACCGACTGATAATATCAACGCTCTTAGGATCGTTTGGTTCAGATTGTGCACCTTCATAGTGCACCGGCCTCGTCGGATCGAATGCATGGAGCCAGCCAGAAATGGCTGCGAAATTTGAGCCATACCCAGACTCGTTTCCCATCGACCAACATATGATGCTGGGATGGTTCTTATCCCGCTCAGCCATGCGAATTGCTCGATCTAAAAATGCAAGGCTCCAGCGAGGAGCACTTGCCAATAGTCCTCGAACGCCGTGTGTTTCGATATTTGCTTCGTCGATTACGTACATCCCGTATTGATCACACAAATCGTACCAACGAGGATCGTTAGGATAGTGGGCAGTACGAACAGCATTCATGTTTGCCTGTTTCATCAGTTTGATGTCTTGCACCATGGTTTCCAGGGGAACGGCGTGACCATACTGAGGATGATGCTCATGACGATTGACGCCGCGAAGGCGAATAGGCTGTCCGTTTACGAGCAACTGTCCATTGCGAATAGCAATTTCGCGAAAACCAATGTTGCAGCCTACAACTTCGACCAAATGTCCCTTAGGGTCATGCAATGCAAGAACTAATCGATAAAGATTTGGCGTCTCAGCAGTCCACTTCGCGGGATTTTCGATTGTTGTTTCCATCCAGCCAAATTGTGGCAACCCTCGTTGCGGTGTGTGCTGATTTAGAATTTCGGCGCTGAAGTCTTGGTTTGCTACAACTGCAGCATCCTGCGTCAATGGCTGAGAAAACTCGGGTTTGTGCGCTTGATCGTAAAGCTGTGCTTGTAACGTCCAACCTGCCAGGGTCTCCTCGTTGCCAGGATCAAGTTCAGGTTCAATTAATAGGAGTGCATTCTTGTAATCTTCATCCAATTCAGTCCTCACTGCAAAATCACTAATTCGAACTGAGCTGGTTGAATACAGAAAGACATCGCGATAGATCCCGCTCAACCGCCACATGTCCTGGTCTTCAAGATAGCTTCCATCGCACCAGCGATAGACCTGAACTGCAATTTGGTTGCGTCCAGCTACGAGCCTCTTTGTAATTTCAAACTCTGCAGGCGTTCTGCTCCCCTGACTGTAGCCGATTTTCTGGCCGTTAACCCACACATAGAAGGCACTATCGACACCGGCAAAGTGCAGAAACACTCGCCGCCCGTCCCAGTCTTTCGGAAGGGTAAAACTCCGGCGATAAGAACCTACAGGGTTTCGCTCTGAAAACGATGTATATTTAGGATCCGGTTCAGACGTGACACGAGGTGGATCAATATGGAATGGGTAACCTGCGCTTACATAAATCGGTGTGCCATAACCATTCATCTCCCAATTGGAAGGAACTGGTATTTCTAACCACTTGGAATCGTCGAAGTCCAATTTAAAAAAGCTCCTCGGTCGATCTTCGGGTCGCGGCACCCAGTAGAAGCGCCAATCTCCATTGAGAGATAAATACCAAGGCGAGGAACTCTCTTTGCCTTCTAGTGCCTGCTCATAGGAGCCAAAGGGAATAAACGAGGCACGAGGGGCCAGCCGATTTTTTTGCAGGACCTGCTCATTCTCCCAGTCCGGCGGAGATGCCACTGCCCAACCGTGAGAATTCGCGATTAGCCAAAGCAGGCCACTAAGCAATGCGAGATCGATTCGAAAGTGGGCTAGCAAGGGAAAGGCATGAAGATTCACTTGTTACCCTCAGAGGAAATAGCTTGTGTAAAGTTCGACTTTCCATGGAGCGATTCCAGCTCACCATCGAAGGTTTTCTTCTCGCCTTTTTCCAATTCTAATGTGATAGATTTCGAACGATAACGAATCCGGGAAGGTACTCCATGCCGACTCGTTACCTCAGCCGAAGTCAACTCACCGTTCTTCCAGGTCATGGCAACCTCGAATCCTCCACGCGCGCACAGGCCACGAACTTCTCCATTAGGCCAGGCCGATGGTAAGGCAGGCAGCAACTCGATATCAACCAGACTGTTCTTGCTTAGGTCTGGTGGAGAGCTTTGCAACAACATCTCTGCGATAGCAGCCGTTGCACCTAAGTTTCCATCGATCTGGAACGGCGGGTGGGCATCAAAGAGATTGGGATAAGTTCCGCCACTCCACCTCTTCTCTAAACGGCCATGAAAGACTGGGTGCAAATGTTGTCGAAGTAGCTGGTGGGCACGATCACCGTCGTGCAAGCGAGTCCACATGGCGATTTTGTTGGCCAATCCCCAGCCTGTGCCCGAATCTCCCCGAACCTCCAGTGTCTTACGTGCCGCCGCGGCCAATTCTGGTGTGTGGTTCACACTGATTTCATTACCAGGGTACAGTCCCCACAAATGTGACACATGCCTGTGTTGCGGGTCTTTTTCTGGATATTCTGCGTCCCACTCCATTATACGACCATCGGAAGCGATTTGTGTCGGTGCCAATCGTTCAATCGTGAGACGAAGTTGATCACGAAAATCCTCATCTCTGTTTAGGATACTGGCTGCTTGCAAACAAGCATTGAAAAGGTAACGCAGGATTTGCATGTCCATAGCTGATCCGATACAAATGGACGCTTCCCCTCCATCTGGTAAATAATAACGGTTTTCCGGCGATGTTGATGGAGCGGTAACGAGCCAACCCTTTTCCGGATGCTCGACCAAAGTATCCAGGTAGAATACGGATGCACCCTTTATGATTGGATAGACCTGACGAAGGAACTCCTGGTCTTGCGTATAGAGGTAGTGCTCCCACAAGTGCTGACAGAGCCAGGCTGAACAAGTGTAGGTTGAACCCCAACTGGCTCTTTCACCCGGCGATGTAAATCCCCAAGGATTTGCCAAGACATGTGACACCCAACCGTCGGCATTGTAATAGTTTTTCGCCGTCTGAGATCCAGGTTGCACGAGTGATTTTATGAGACGAAATAAGGGTTCATGGAGTTCAGATAAGTTGCATACTTCGGCGGGCCAATAGTTCATCTGGACATTGATATTTGCATGCCAGTCGCCATTCCATGGCGTTTGGATCTCCTCCGCCCAGATCCCTTGCAGATTCGCGGGCCGACCTCCAGAGCGCGATGATGAAATCAACAGATATCGACCGAAATTGAAATAGAGCACTGCCAAACTCTGGTCCGGCATCCCATCCCAATTTTCATGCAACCTCACATTTGTCGGTTTATCAGTAGCGGAAATCTCTTGATCTGAATCCAGTCTGAAGCTTACTCGTTCGTAGAAAGACTGATAGTCTTGGAGGTGATCGTTCAATAACTCGGCAAATGACTTCGATGCAGCGTGATCGATGTCTGCCAAAGAGTCTTTCTTTGGACTTGAGGCTGGTTGGCGTACCAAAGACTCCAAGTCAGTGGCTGCAGATATCAAAACTAAGACCGTAGTCGCTCCACGAACTCTTATTAACTCATCTTGTACAGATACTGTGCCGCCAGTGGGGATGATTCTCACACGACCACAGAACCGGACACCTGTTCCACCATTGTTACCGTCATTGAGTTGTCCCTCCAATAGAAGTTCGTTGGCATCAACACGGTCGGTGTTGCTTCTCTCTGGTCGGTCGAGTGAAACATCGAATGACAATGCCCCGTCCTTGCTGGAAGTGAAACGATAAACAAACACCTGATCAGGAAAACTGACGAAAGCTTCGCGCGAGTAGTGCACTCCATCCTGAGAGTAACTAATCCGCACGATGGCATCTCGCAAATCGAGTTCCCGTCGGTAATTTTGAATCGAGGATTCGGCACCCTCCTCTAAAAACTTCAGGTGAAGAGTTCCTAGGGTTTGATAGCATCCATAGGGCAAGTTTGCTGCGCTGCCATGTCCAGACCCGAAGCCAGCACAAGTAAACTCCTCGTTCATAAGTTGCTCTGCAGCTACATTTTCACTGGCGAACAGTAAACGACGAATTTCGGGAAGGATGTCTGCTGCCTCGGGGCGGTCGGCAACTTGAGGAGAGCCAGACCACATTCCACTCTCATTAAGTACGACTGTTTCGTGGCTGGTGCCACCAAAAATCATGGCACCAAGTCGCCCATTCCCGAGCGGACTAGACTCCGTGAAATGCTCCGCAGGTTTATCGAACCAGACACAATGACTGTCGGAACCGTGAGCCGTTGCAAAGGAAGTCACGGCAAAAAGCACAATCAGAAAATAAACTTGCAACTTGAAAGTCATATTTCTTATTCTTTGTGAAGGTCCTTCGAGGTTGACAAAGCGAGTACTCGACCTTCTTCGCCGACAGCACAGTAAAAATGGTAGACAACACCATCGTGCTTAAACATCCACGGCTTGTGTGCAAATGTCTTATCCCAAGGCTCTGAGGGCTGAAGAAGCACCTCCCCGTCCCATTGAGTCCAATGCACGAGATCTCTGGAACAAGAAAAGCTATCAAATGCCCCAGGACCCCACCCCAAGCCAAAATAAAACATGACCCATAAATCGCCAATTCTTACGATCTGCGGATCTCCCGATATTCCTTTGCCATTATCGATGACGGGCCCTGATCCATAACGAGTCCAATTCACCATGTCTTGCGAGACAGCCATTCCGATGCGCTCTATTCCTTCTCCTTGTTGCTTGCCGTTGTAATACATGACAAAAGGGAATCCCAAGGACTCCTCCTTGTCCCAGAGGATTTGACTCTTGTAAAGTGTGGCGCGTTCAAAGGGGCGAGCATCAGGTTGGCTGGGAGTGAGAACCGGATTCTCTTCCAGACGATTCCAGGGCTGAGGTTTCTGCGGCTCAGTAGTCCATGCTAGCCCAATCGATAGAGGATCAGTTTCGTAACCTTGCAGCGCACCTCCGAAGTAGGACATCCAATACTTTCCCTCGAACGTTTGGAGTTTCAACGAACCGCCCCATTCTGGATCGATCAACGCAATACTTCCATCCGCTTGCCACTTGTCCCACCCACTCTTTCGAAAGGGAAGGATCGTGCCTAGTGGAGTCCAATTGAGCAAATCCTCGCTGCGTGCGAGATACGTTTCGTAACCGATCTTCCCTTGAATCCCGACATAAACCATGTACCAGGCATCATTGCCGCGGAATATGTTTGGACAATCTATTGAGTGACCTTCTTCAGGTCGCATAACGATGCCGTACTTGTAGGGCGTTTTAACTTCCTCATAAATTGCTTTCATTTCTTCCTGGGTGATGACGCTCTCAGCATCTGGCTTAGGGGCTTCAATGATCACTCGCTTCGGCGCTTCGGCTGCGTCTATCACGTGAGGTTTGAACCAAAGTGAGAGGAAACCAAGACTTAGCGACATAAGCCGAAATACTGGCTTGCTAAAAAATGATTGATAGGGAATAGAATTAGTTCGCATTTCTGGCTGCAGCCTCAGAATATTGGTTAATGATTTGCGAAGCGACCAGGACGGGTCCTAATAATCCTGCTTCTCGCAGTTGGGTGTCCTCTGGCAGAGGGGGGGCTGAAGTCCAACTCCGTTGTATCGCGTCAGGATGACGTTGGTCTCCCAGTAGACGATTCGCCCAAGTGTTTGTAACGTCAATTTCAAGATTATTTGTTCCAGGTTTCAGTGCAGATGTGATCTCAACTCGATAGGGAGCAGTCCACGCAGTCCCGCAGTTTCTGTCGTTCAACTTCACAGACGCAAGATCAGCCACTTTCCCTAATTCAAGCCAGTAACGAGTTTGATTGGGACTTTGTGGATTCCATTCAAAAGATTGGCGGTAACTGGAAGTTCCGGAATAATATCGTACGTCTTCTTCGGGTCGTGTAGTCCAGTCTACCAGACGATCAAACACCAGGGGCTTATTTGGTCCACCAAATTTTGGATTGAAAGCAACTTCCCACGGGCCATCTAGCTTCAACTCCGGCTGCAACTCGACCCAATTTGGTCCGATGGAACAACTTCGTCGTTCGGTTTCGTGACGGAACACCACGAACAAGGACTCATGAGGTGCAAGTTTCAACGGAACCACAGTACGGTTTCTATTCGTATGCCAGGTTTTTGCCATGAAGTGCTTGCCAGAAACAGGTTCCCATATCTCAGGCGTCCTTCCATGCACGCGAAACGAAGCTCTTAATTCTTGTTCGCTGCTTGCTTGATTGGATACGAAATAGATGTCGAGAGTTTTTGCCTGCCGGTGGACCCAAGCGATCTTGCTAGCGCGAAGCCCTGACTGCTTCGTGACAACAAAGTCGGGGTCGATCCCCAGACCGGAAAAAGTTGCAGTGTGAACTGGACCGAGAACGACTCTCCCCTGCCGATTCTTCTGTTCGGAACCCTGATCGCTCAACAAGATCTGATGAATCAACTTGCGAAGTTTTGGGTCACAATCAGGGTATCCTACCAAACTGGGGGATTGTGATGGGGGATCGCACATAACAATGGTCGCACCGGCATTGACTAAGTCATTAAGTCGAGTTGCCAGCTGGGGTGTCATCAGCTCCGAATTGGGAGACATCGGGCGAGACGACGGTAACACAAGTAAGCCGTACGAATTTCCTCCAGGAAACCTGATCTTCCCTTTGCGTACAGTAGCCAGTTGCATAAGCGCATCGTGATTCAATGAGTCATAAGAATAACCGTGCAGAGGATCTATCCAATCGTCCGGTTTCGTCATATTGGCAGAGTGCTTCACACCTGGCGGCAACTCGTGCAATGGCACATCCCGATTCTCTCGTCTTTCCTTTTCATGTTCGACGGCTGCCTTCCCTATAATCCCCGGCAGGGTATTCACAAGTCTTTCAGGTAATACTGCGCGACGTGGAATCTCTTCTCCTGTAAACACGGCGATGTCTACAACGGGTTTTCCAACTTGTAGCAGAGCTTGGCAACGCCGTGAGTAATCCACCCATGCTTTTGCTGGCTTCCACCAAGTTTGATCCCGTTGAAAGTAGAGACCGATATTGTCCAATGTCATACCCGGTCGGCGGTCCAACCAGGGATTGTGAGTAAATACGTGATAAACTAAACGGTTGATTCCCATGCAATACTGGCGGTCACCCAGTGGCTTGAGCATCGCCGGGTGCTCATTCCAATTCATCCTCAACTCGGTAAAGGCCTCGGCCTGCACGATCTGTTTGTTGTAAACGTGGGCGGCTGATATCGCATCAAGCATGTCGTTGGGTTTGTCGTGTGTAGGGCTGCGGAGCCAGAACTCGCCCATGGGAATATCGACTTCTGCAAAATGTCGCATCCCGTCACCTAACATTGTAGGTGCCACGCACTCGGCACTGAATTGGCATCCTGATTCATGAGCCAAATCAGCCATCGTGTCGAAAAAGTGTTCGACGAGTAATTCGTTAATAGTTAGCCGAAGGTCGTAGAGAAATCGCTCGGAAATATCAGCATTTTCAACGGGAATCCCGGCCATCGCGGGCAAATATAACAGGGGATCATACCCGCGCCGTTTCAAGAATTCGTCTTCAAATCCTGGCGTCCAATTTTGGCTGCCACATTCCCAGCTATCGACGTGGAATATCTTCAGGACACGGCTTGCCAATTCAGGGCCGACCTGGCGTACCGCTTCGCCAAACCAACTATCGAACTGCAAGCGAACTGCCCGTGGGTTGAGTTTATCGCATTCAAGCCCCTTGCCTCCCCCTCCGGTCTCATTACGTGTGCCCGTAGAAGTACGACCCAACCGCAAAATCTTCCAACTACCGGAAGGGACTTCCCAATTTAACTTGCCCTGATCATCAAGAGCATCCGTCAGATCAATGATGCTACTTAAGGACACGCAGGATTTGTCATCGATTTCTGAACTGGAGGTTCTGCGGCTTACATGCCAGACTTCACCTGTCTTACCTCGGAACTGATGAATACGGGGCTCACTTGAAAGTTCAATGTTTTTGACCTTCAAGATCGGAGACCATTTAGCTGAATCCAAATCCTCTGAACCGGGTTCTGTCCCCTCTTTGTCAAATACGAAGCGAAAAAACCTGGCAGATGTTGGTTTGATTGCATGCGTAATCTGGCTCGTTCCATTTTGCCAGCCATGCCGAGGAGGCTCAAGACGCCCTACTTTATAAAAAGTTTTTCCGTCATCGCTGGCTTGCACTAACAATCGATTGGCCTGAAAGTTATTCCCATCGGGTGTGACGGTGATTGAGCGGCACAGGTAGGGCTCTTCAAATGTGAAAAGAATCCACCCCGGTTGATCCATTCGTAGTCGAAGAGCATCTTGGTCAGATGCAAGGAATTGAGCATCGAAATCCCGAAGGCTCGTGGTGACCTTGGGAGATGTGGGTTGAGATGATTGATAGGAAGGGATGGCAAGGATGGCAATGTCTCGATAATACCCCTCATTTACGGTGGGCTGGGGCAACTCAAAAGTGTTAACTTCCCCTCCTTCGATTTGAAACATTGACCATACCACTTTCTGCATCGAGAGTTCAGGTGTGATCCATGGTCCTCCTGCGACGGCAAAACCATCGCAGGCATGCATGGCAATTTGCAGACCCACCCGATCAGCTTCGCTCATGGCATATCGAACCATCTCCCACCAGGCTGGCGTCAGTTGCACCAACGGAGGGTCGATTAAAGGCGACTCCGTTGGGCCCTTGATTGGCATTAAATATGCGCCCCCCAAGCCCAACTCTTTCATGGACTCTAAATCGGCGGTAACTCCTTCCCGCGTAACATTCCCGTTCATCCAGTACCAAAAGACCCACGGACTTGCCGATGAGGGGGGCGACGCAAATAAAGTCTCGATATCTACCGCGCACGCATTCGGATGGATTGGGATAAACTCCCAAAATACCAAAAGTGTCCAGAGAATCCGTCGTGCCATCGATAAGCTACTTTTGCATGTTGTCTACTTAGCTGATATACGTAGAGTCGTGACACTTCGATTCAAGAAGAATAGAGTTGTAGAGCCAGCGTCTTCTCTTTCTCATCTTACAATCACTCCAAAGCCATGCAACTCATTGACATACTACTCCAGTTTTTGTGGGCACTTTTGTATCCAGGAGTTATCTTATGTTGTCTCTGGTCAAATCTTGCAGGCACATCCATTGCGCGGGAGAGATATTCACTTAATTCGGATTGGAAATTCCGAATGAGCGAAAAGACGGAACCAAGTGAAATGGATTTCAATGCATCTGAATGGTTCCCAGTTCAGCTACCACACGACTGGAGTATTGCACTCTCTATCGACCCAAATGCTCAAAGCTCTGGGGGAGGAGGTTATTTTCCCACGGGAATTGGATGGTATCTGCGTGAGATTATGGTCCCGGAAAGATGGCGAGATCAGAAGGTCAGTATTGAATTTGAAGGGGTCTACCAAAACGCCGAAGTATGGATCAACGGCATTTTATTGGGAAAACATCCTTACGGGTACACGCCATTTCTTTATGACCTTTCTCCACACCTGAAATTTGGTGAGAACAATATCATCGCTGTACGAGTCGACAATTCCAAGCAGCCCAATTCGCGTTGGTATAGTGGGTCAGGGATCTATCGGCATGTCTGGCTAAATGTCACTGATTCCGTACATATTGAAGAAAGGGAAGTTGCTATCAACACAGAGCTGGCTTCCGATAAAGAAGCGCTCTTAGATATCATGGCAACGGTTTCAAATCTCACTGCAGAGAAGAGCCCTGTCGAGTTGGTAATCGATATATTTGATCCTGAATTCCATCTTATTGCTTCGGCAGCAGTCAAAAGCACAGTAGAAGATCACTCGATATCCGTGGTTCATCAGAAATTCACTCTTCTCTTACCACAACTTTGGACACCGGATTCTCCTGTGTTATATACAGCTCGGCTTCGACTGATAAGTGATAGTCAAAATATTGATTCGCTGGAAATTCCGTTTGGAATTAGGACTATCGAGGTCAAAGCTTCTCAAGGTTTTCTACTCAATGGTAAATCAATCTTATTGTGTGGTGCGAACGTCCATCATGATAACGGGCCCTTAGGCGCGGCAGCCTTTGATGACGCTGAAAACAGGAAGGCCGAGATTCTCAAATCCGCGGGATTCAACGCCGTTCGAACTTCTCACAATCCTCCTTCCAAGGCATTTCTTTCAGCTTGTGACCGAATAGGATTGCTCGTGGTCGATGAGGGCTTTGATGGTTGGGCAGCCAAGAAAAATCCTCACGACTATGGCACCCATTTTCATGATTGGTGGCAACGCGATCTCGAAGTAATTATACAACGAGATCGCAATCATCCTTCAGTGGTAATGTGGAGCATTGGTAACGAGGTCTACGAAAGAGGCAAGCCAGAAGGACTAGCCATTGCTCAGGCGATGACAAAACATATCAGAGAGATGGATTCCACTAGACCAATCACTGCAGGAATAAATGGCCTTGGTGAAAGCGGCGACTGGACACAATTGGATCCTTTATTCAATACCTTGGACGTAGTCGGCGTGAATTATGAACTCCATCGTCATGCAGAAGATCATCAACGATGTCCCAACCGAGTCATCATGTCGGCGGAGTCCTATCCGCGTGATGTATTTGCTGGATGGAATGCCGCGGTAACCAATGCCTATGTTATTGGTGACTTCGTCTGGAGCGGCATCGATTATTTGGGAGAAGCTGGCATCGGGCGAATATTTGCACCTGATGAAGAAATATTACTTCACTGGGAAGGAAGTCACTACCCCTGGCACGGGGCCATCTGTGGAGACATCGACATCACCGGCTGGAGGAAGCCGTTGTCTCACTATCGTAACATTGTGTGGAATCGTGGAGAAAAGATTTACATGGCGGTAAAGGCTCCCGTGCCGGGTGAACAGGATTGGCAACTCTCTCCTTGGGCACAGTTGCCAGTGGTGCCAAGCTGGACATGGCCTGGACACGAAAGTGAAGTATTTACCGTCGAAGTCTACTCACGCTATCCACGGGTCCGCTTATACTTAAATGACGAGTTGATTGGAGAAAACACTACAACACGTGAGGATGAATTTCAGACTCAATTCAAGGTCTCGTACAAGCAGGGCACCCTGAAAGCTGTGGGAGTGGTAAATGGCGAGGAGCAGGAAGAACATATTCTCACAACTGCTGATAACCCTAAGACTATACGACTTGTACCCGATCGCAAAACATTATCCGCAAATGGTCAGGACCTCGCATTTATTGTGGTAGAGATCCTGGACGAGGAGGGCCGCCTCTGCCCTCAATCGGAAGCTCTTGTAGAGTATAGAATTGGAGGAAGCGGACAGTTAGCCGCAATCGCTAGCGGTGATCTTTCTACTCTCCAATCCTATCGGTCTAATCCCAGAAGAGCCTTCCAAGGCAGGGCACTCGTAGTGATTCGGGCTACTTTGCAAGAAGGCCCCATAACACTAGAAGCCAAATCTCCGGGACTGAAACCGGCAAAAATTGAACTTCTTAGCGTGATTTCAGACTAGGCGAGTCACGCAGGTTCTTCGAGTTCGGAAAGCAATCAAACCACTTCTTGCGGAGAATTGGGTGTTTCTTGCAATATGGGGCGGTATCCTGCAAACGTAGTAACGATACCATGGAGTAAATTGGCCTACTCAATCGTCTGTCGGCACCTCGCATACAGATAGGAACACGCCGACCTCGATATAGAGAAGTCGAATTGAAGTCGCCCAGAGGCATTTGTCATTGAAGGGGATGAATCAATCGCTCAGCTTGCCATACTACTTGCTCAACGTACTATGAAATACCTCTTCACATGGATTGTTCTTGCTGTTTCGATAGCAACTCCGCTCTCGCTGATTGCAGTTGAAAGGGGGAGTGAGACTCTAGCTGAACAGCCCGGGTACGATTCAAGTGAATTTATCTATGAAACGGCACCTTATCCATCCTGTCATGCTTCTACGATTGAAGAAACTTCTGAAGGTCTTATAGCTGCCTGGTTTGGTGGCACACACGAGCGGCACCCGGATGTTGGGATCTGGACTTCCCACTGGACTAATGGCGAATGGTCTGTTCCTGAAGAGGTAGCCAACGGCGTGGTCTCAGATAGTGAACGCTATCCGACTTGGAATCCTGTTTTATTCCAGCCAGATTCTGGTCCATTGCTGTTGTTTTATAAGGTAGGTCCCACCCCTAGCGACTGGTGGGGGATGCAAATGACATCGACTGATGGTGGCAAGAGTTGGTCAGAACCGCGACGCCTGCCGGAAGGGATTTTGGGACCCATCAAAAATAAACCGATCCAATTGCCAGGCGGCGATATACTTTCTCCTTCAAGTTCAGAACATGATGGCTGGCGAGTTCATTTCGAGCGATCGACGGATCTAGGACGTACATGGCAGGCGACTCCACCGGTCAATGATGGAAGAAGCATTCGAGCAATCCAACCAAGCCTATTGAGTTACGGAGAGGATCGCATTCAGGCACTGGGACGCACTAGATCCAGTGGCATCTTTGAAATATGGTCAGAGGATGGGGGTAAGACTTGGGGGGAAATGTCTCTTACTTCGCTTCCCAATCCGAGTGCTGGAACGGATGCAGTGACCCTTCAAGATGGTCGTCAATTGCTTGTGTACAATCACAACCCCAATTACAAAGGACGTAGCCCTCTAAATGTAGCTGTTTCGGATGATGGCAAGAATTGGCAGGCAGCACTGGTTTTAGAGGACACTCCTCAGAGTGAGTTTTCTTATCCCGCGGTGATTCAGACAAAAGACGGGTTGGTACATATCACTTACACATGGAATCGAAAACGAATTAAGCATGTAGTTGTCGATCCCACTGGCATAGAACTAAAACCCATCATTGATGGCAACTGGCCAGCAGATCTTTACGAGGGCCATTGATATTTTTCTAGGGTCCCTTTGAGTAACTATTCGCTGAAAGAGTCTCCTTTAACCACTTCAAGTCCTACAACTTGAAGGAAACACATTTCAAGCAATTCGAAATCCGATCGTAAGTATTCGGCTCAACTAAGCGACCGATGGACTTGGATTCCCTCACGGCAAACAATTAAGGTATCGATTCGCAACTGTATTCCTCGAGTAAACTCAGACCGAATGAAGACAAATCCTTTGCGACCAGAACGAGGAATTGTTCCTCCATTAGTCACCCCTCTAACCGATCAGCACCAGATCGATGTTCCTGGGCTTGAACGCTTGCTCGAACATGTCGTAGGTGGTGGGGTTCATGGGGTCTTCATATTGGGCACTACGGGAGAAGGGCCTTCGATTTGCTTCAAGTCCAGGCAGGAAATCATTCGTCAGACATGTCGAATTATTGGTGGACGAATTCCTATTTATGTTGGGATCTCAGATGCCGCGATCAATGAATCAATCGCTGTGGCCAATTTTGCTGCAGATGAAGGATGCAGTTTTGTCGTGGCAACTCCACCTTTCTATTATCCTGTGGGGCAGAATGAGCTAAAGGCATATTTCCAGAAATTACTGGCTAACGTGCCTTTGCCTACGATGCTTTATAACATGCCATCTGTAACTGGCTTGTCGATTGAACCTGATACTGTTCGAGCTTTGCTTGATCACGAAAAGTGTGTTGGTCTCAAGGATAGTTCAGGCGACCTGAACTATTTCAAAAAGGTATTGAAGATAGCTTCGGATCGAGAAGAGTTTTCAGTCATGATCGGACCGGAGCATTTGTTAGCCGAGTCCCTCGCTTTGGGTGGAAATGGTGGTGTTGCAGGGGGGGCAAATATTTGGCCTTCTCTTTTTGCCGACTTGTATGAGGCGTCGTTGAGCAAGGAATTGGCTGATTTGTCATCGTTGAGCTCATCAATATCCCAGTTGGGAGAAATCTACAAAGTCGGTCCTGAATCGATACCTGCGACGATTGCCCGAACTAAAGCAGCACTGTCAATTTGTGGAATATGCGGTGAAATAACAGCTCCACCAATCTTGCCCGTCAATAACAATGAGCGAAAAAAAATTGCTAAGATCTTAGACCAGTTAGGGGGAATTCCAGGCCAATCGACTTCGGCAATTTCACAATCTCAAATAGCATGAAAGACTTCAGACGACAATGCGAATTGTTTAGCCGTGTCACGCCTTGCGGTCGATCTTTATGTCCGACCTTGTTTTTCTGTTTCGGCCTGATAGTTGTGCCATCGTGGTGTCTCTCGGCTAGCAGATTAGAGTCTGACGAGACTTCAATCAGCTACAGCAAAGATATTCGGCCAATACTGTCGGATAATTGTTTTCACTGCCATGGTCCAGATCCTTCCACACGAGAAGCCGATCTGCGTCTTGATCTTTGGGACTCTGAAAATGAGAGCGGTGCCAATAGCGTCATTACTTCCGGTGAACCTGAAACAAGTGAATTGATAAATCGAATATTCTCAGAGGATGCCTATGAGCAGATGCCCCCTGAAGAGTCAGGAAAGTCGCTAACCGAAGAGCAAAAGTTACTATTGAAAAAATGGGTTCAAGAGGGGGCCGCCTACGAAAAGCATTGGGCTTTTGAAGCTCCGGTTCGTCCGGTAGTGCCCTCGGTTAGCGACGAATCCTGGGTAAGCAATCCTATTGACGCCTTTGTACTAGCCCGACTTGAATCAGAGGGTCTCCAACCGTCTCCCGCGGCTAAACCGCTCGCATTACTGCGTAGGTTGTCTCTCGATCTAACCGGCTTACCTCCTACGATCGAAGAGATCGATCAGTTTCAGCAGCAAGAAACTGAACATGCCTACGAATTTGCCTTAGACCGCCTGCTTGCTTCTCCCCATTTTGGCGAAAAATGGGCACGCGAGTGGCTTGATGCTGCTCGGTATGCAGATTCTGACGGATACGAGAAGGATTTGCCTCGGGAAGTGTGGATGTATCGAGATTGGGTCATCAACGCTCTAAACAAGGATATGCCATACGATCAGTTTATTGTCGAACAGATAGCTGGAGACTTGCTTCCAAAGCCTACTCAAAGCAAGCAAATTGCAACCGGATTTATGCGTAATTCAATGACAAATCGGGAAGGAGGAATTGATCCAGAGCAATTTCGCATGGAAGCGATGTTTGACCGGATGGATGCTATCGGCAAATCTGTCCTAGGACTTACACTGCAATGTGCCCAATGTCACACGCATAAATATGATCCACTTACTCACACTGATTATTATCGATTGTTCGCATTCATAAACAATTGCGACGAAGCCGAAATTGCTGTTTACACAAAAGAGCAAGAACGCCAAAGACAACAGGTGTTTCAAAAGATGGAGGAAATCGAATCGGAGTTAAAAAGAAAGAACCCTGATTGGAAGTCAAAGATGGCTCAATGGGAAGAATCATTAACAGAACACGATTCAAAATGGATCATCGTAACACCTGATGTCGATAGTAGTGGAGGTCAGAAGCACTACCTTTTAGAGGATGGTTCGATTCTAGCTCAAGGTTATGCACCTCCAACGCAGAACTCGGATTTTAAGGCTCAGGTCGATCTCCCAAAAATTACCGGCATCAGGTTGGAATTGCTAAACGATCCGAATTTGCCGCGTGGCGGCCCTGGTCGGTCTTCGACGGGACTTTGTGCACTATCGGAATTCAAAGTTTCGGCTGAGCAGAAAGACAACCCGCAGGAAAAGGTAGAGTTAAAATTTTCTCATGCTACTGCGAACGTGAATCCCGAGAAACAAGAAGTTCTAAATAACAAAGATGGGGATTCTAAGGAGGTAAAGGCGATCGGACCAATTGCCTTGGCAATTGATAATGATGAATCGACTTCCTGGGGTATCGACGTCGGTCCGGGGAGAAGCAACGTGCCTCGTGAGGCCGTCTTTACTCTTGAAAAACCACTGGAATGTAACTCACTAACCCAGATTACTTTCTCTCTCAAGCAGTCTCACAAAGATAAGCAGAGTGAGCCCCTGCATACATTTAACTTGGGAAGATTCCGTTTTTCCGTCACTTCTGCCAGTGACCCAGCAGCCAATCCCATCCCAAAATCAGTGCGCGAAGTTTTACGCATACCGATAAATGAAAGGACTGCCAAACAAGTCGATCAGGTTTTCGGATATTGGCGTACCACAGTTCCTACTTGGAAAGAAGCGAATTCTGGGATTGAAGCAGCCTGGAAGCAGTATCCTGAGGGTGAATCCCAACTTGTACTCCATGAAAGAGAGCAAGCTCGTAAAACTTGTCGATTAGATCGAGGAAGCTTTCTCAGTCCAGCCGAGGAAGTTTCGCCGGGAGTACCTGGATTTTTACATCCCATGGAATTTGACTCTCCAGACCGGCTGGATTTTGCTCGTTGGCTTGCGGATCCACGTTCTCCTACTACTGCCCGTGTGCTAGTAAATCGAATTTGGCAATCTTTTTTCGGAATGGGTTTGGTTGAAACTTCTGATGATTTTGGACTGCAGGGCACTCCCCCGACCCACGCTGAGTTGTTGGACTGGCTCGCAGTGGAATTAATGGAGAATAATTGGAGACAAAAGCATATCCATCGTCTCATCGCAACCTCGTCGACCTACCGACAACAGTCTGTTACGACAGCATCCTTGAAAAGAAGGGATCCCTCGAACCATTTATTGGCTCGTGGTCCCCGGATAAGACTTGACGCAGAAATTGTGCGAGATGTTGCACTGAGTGCCAGTGGGTTACTGAACCGTACTCTGGGGGGGCCCAGTATTTTCCCCCCTGCTCCAGAATTCTTGTTTGTTCCACCTGCTAGCTACGAGGTCAAACCTTGGCCCTACGTGGACGGAGAAGAGCAATACCGTCGCTCACTCTATGTGTTCAGGTTCCGTTCGGTTCCTCACCCGGTGCTAGAAACATTTGATGCACCTAGTGGCAATGTTTCTTGTGTCCGGCGTTCGCGATCCAACACCCCGCTTCAGGCTTTGACAACACTCAATGAGCCGCTATTTATCGATTGCGCACGTGCTCTGGCTGAAAGAGCACTCGAACTAGAAACCCAGTCCGATCGCGAGCGGCTCACATATGCTTTCCGTCGTTGCTTAAGCCGTTTACCCCACGAGGAAGAGTTAGCTGCATTGTTGGAGTTTCTCAATCAGCAAAAGAATGCTTTTTCTCAATCCAGCTCGGATAAAACCCAACTTGTTGGTACCAAGATGGACCAATCAGGAACTTCTCGGGTTTCATTAGACCCTGCAAAGTTCGCGGCTTGGACTGCTGTTTCACGTGTGCTTTTGAATCTTGACGAAACAGTAACTAAAGAATGATGTTTTTGTCAGTTTCCAAACTGGTTTTTAATCTGATATGCTTAATGGAAGTGTCTCACCAACAACGGTGATAGATAGATGAATTGTCAATCACAAATCACGCAAAATATTCCTCCTAGAACTCTGGCTCGCAGATGGTTTCTCAAGGAATGCGGTATTGGCTTAGGGTCTATCGCTCTTGGTCAACTTGCAGGAATCTCCGCTGCTCGAGCGAGTACAGACCCAATCGCACCAAAGCAGCCACAATTCACACCTAAAGCCAAGAATATCATTTTTCTTTTTATGGCGGGTGCTCCAAGCCATTTGGAGCTTTTCGACTTCAAGCCAGATCTTGTCGAATTTGATGGCTCTCTTCCTCCGCCCGAATTGCTGACTGGATATCGAGCTGCATTCATCAAGCCCAATTCCAAACTGATGGGGCCAAAGTTCAAGTTTGGAAAGCATGGAACATGCGGCGCAGAAATTTCCGAGTTATTGCCTCACCTCGCTCAAGTCGCAGATGACATTACGATTGTGCGTTCGATGACGACTGACGCCTTCAACCATGCACCGGCTCAACTGCAAATGAGTACGGGATCCCAACAATTCGGGAAACCGAGTCTAGGATCGTGGACCCTCTACGGGTTAGGTAGTGAATGCAACAATCTTCCTGGCTTTGTGGTCTTTAATACTGGTAAAAAAGGTCCCAGTGCGGGGAGTGCCAATTGGGGTAGTGGATACCTGCCACCGGTTTATCAAGGCGCACCCTTCCGAACGGTGGGCGATCCGGTGCTTTATCTCTCAAATCCGCCAGGTATCAGTCGAGAGCTTCAGCGAGATTCATTGGATGTAATCAACAATCTTAATCAGAGACATTTTGAAGAGTTTGGCGACCCAGAGATCGAAGCTCGGATACGGTCCTTCGAAATGGCTTATCAAATGCAAGCCACTGCACCTGAAGCAACTGATCTGGCACAAGAACCACAGCACATCCTCGATCTTTACGGGGCTGAACCGGGTGCGCGCTCATTTGCGAACTCATGCCTGTTGGCCAGAAGATTGGTGGAAAGAGGCGTTCGCTTTGTCGAAATCTTTCATGAGGCTTGGGATCAGCATGGTGAATTGGTGAAAGACATTCAGCAAAATTGCCTAGATACTGATCGGGCTGCTGCTGCTCTGGTCACCGATCTTAAACAACGCGGTTTGCTGGAGGATACTCTGGTAATTTGGGGGGGAGAGTTTGGTCGAACACCGATGGTCGAAGGTGACAACGACGATGGTCGAGATCACCACCCTAATGCTTTCACGATGTGGATGGCTGGAGGAGGAACAGCTCCTGGGTTAACCTATGGGGAGACCGACAGTCTGGGATTTAATGTGGTTCGAGATAAAGTCCATGTTCGTGATCTACATGCCACGATTCTTCAACTACTTGGTCTCGATCACTCGAGGCTTACCTACAAATCTCAAGGGCTGGATCAAAGACTGACAGGTGTTGAGGAAGCACATGTAATCAAAGGAATTCTTGCGTGATTGACTCGATAGATGCTCCTGTTCATTTTTATGCTTTTAAGTGCTCCTAATAAAGGAAAATAGACAATGTCTCGTTCAAATCTTTTCTTCCTATCTGTCGCAGTAGTGGCTATTGGTTTTGCTATCTATTATCGCAGCCAAATTAAAGAAGCAAAACCTATTCCTACTACTCCCAGATTAGCATTTGTTACAGGCGGGTCAGGACCGTATTGGCAGCTTACCGCTGAAGGAGCGCGAGCTGCTGCGAAAGAGTTGGACTGTGAAGTTCTGATTGAGCTGCCGAAAAAGGACGAAAGTCTGGATCAGCAGATGACAATACTTACGGGTCTCGACTTAAAAAACTTGGATGGTGTTGCACTTAGCCCTTTGGATGCCGAAGGTCAGACGAACCTGATAAATCGAATCCAACAACAGACTAATGTCGTCACTTTTGACTCGGATGCACCGCATTCCATGCGGCGTGGTCACGTAGGAACCAGTAACTACGGCGCGGGTGGGATTTGTGCCAAACTGGTTGCCGAAGCCTTACCTGACGGTGGTAAGATTCTGGTGTTAATGGCAAATTTGACTAAAGGCAACATGATTGATCGTAAGAGTGGCTTCGAAGAGACTCTCAATAAGCCGGCAGCTGACAGTGATCAAGAGAATCCAGCGCCTAAATTTGATATTGTCGGTTTCTTGATCGATAACGGAGACGCAACAATAACAAAGCAAAACATTCAAGTAACACTCAAGTCACATCCAGATTTAGCATGTATCGTCGGTATGAACTCACAGCACGCGGCTCTTATTCTGGACGCTCTGAAAGAAGAAGATAAGCTTGGCAAAATTAAGGTTGTCACATTCGACGCCGAACCTGAAACTCTCGATGGTATCGAGGCAGGATATATTTATGCAACGATTGCTCAAGATCCTTACAAATATGGTTATGAAGCTACCCGCCTTCTCTCAATTCTCAGTCGTAGCGGAGCTGATGAACTGCCCGTTGTTGGTGGTGGTTCTGTGCACATCAATGCCGAGCCAATTCATCAGGAAGATTTGAAAGAATTCAAAAATCGACTTTTGGCAAGAACTGCGAAGAGTGAAACGCCTGCGAAGGCGGATAATTAGTTCCTTTGTCGTTAGTCATCGGCTTAAGAAGCAAAGTTCCAGGGTGTCAAATCACTTTGCAGGGTTTAGATATGCGCTTTGGCATTCTGATCGCAATAGTACTGCTTGTTTGTCCTGTCATCTCACTTGAAGGGGCTTCCGATTCACATGAATTAACAGTCGAGAACCTGAAATGTGAATACGCACAGGATCCTCTAGGCGTCGATATTGCCAAACCGAGATTGATTTGGCAATTAAAGAGTAGGGTTCGCGGCCAATATCAAACCTCCTATCAAATACTTGTTGCCACTTCGCCAGAGCTCTTGGAAAATGACACGGGCGATCTCTGGGACACGGGGAAACAAGTCTCAGATAAAACGACACTTATTTCCTATGAAGGTCAGCCTCTAAAATCTTCGCAACAGGTGTTTTGGAAGGTGCGGGCTTGGGACGCCAAGGATCTGCCAACAACTTGGAGTCCTATCGCAACTTGGACAACAGGTATCTTAACTGACGAAGATTTGGAAGCGAAATGGATCGTTGCGCCATGGATGTCTGAGGGACTGCTCATGCGTAAGGATTTTACCATCCGACCCGGATTGCAGCGCGCATTGGTACACTTTTGTGGGCTAGGGCACTTTGAGATGTCGCTCAACGGGACGAAAACTACAGACAATTTACTCTCCCCTGGATGGAGCAAATATAACAAAACTTGCTTGTACGAAACGCACGACATAACGGAGTTGGTTCAAAAAGGTGAAAACACCATCGGAATCGCACTGGGCAAAGGGATGTATCACGCAGAGCGTCGGAATCGCTTCAGTAAGTTTCAAGGGACTTTCGGGCCTATGAGAGCCTTTGGACAAATTGAATTAGAATACGACGACGATACGCGAGAGATTATACCTACTGACGAATCCTGGCGGGTTTCGCGTGGTCCAGTTACATACAACGACGTATACGGAGGTGAGGACTTTGACGCCCGTCTGGTAGAAAAAGGCTGGAATCAAGCTGGGTTTGATGATTCAGGATGGACACCGGCAGTGGAATTAGTTCGTCCTAGTGGTATACTTCGTGGATTCTCTGCCAGCGCTCCGCCGATCCAAGCAATAGAGGATATTCAGCCCGTCTCAATAGACAATCTCAATGAATCAACTGAGGTGGTTGATCTCGGGCAAAATGCATCATACATGCCACGAATTATGGTGGCGGGACCTGCTGGCAGTACGATTAAGTTGACGCATGCCGAGGTGCTTCACAATGATGGAACGATCAATCGCGATACTTGTGGGGGCAATCGTGGGCCTGCCTTTTGGCAATATACGAAGGCAACTAACGATCCAGAAACGTGGTTTCCTCAGTTCTTTTATGCAGGCTGTCGCTATCTTCAGGTGGAGAAGATTCCTGCCCGCGAGGGAGGTGAGCTTCCCCAACTGGAGCAATGCACAGGAGTTGTAGTTCACTCGATCGCCCGGCCAACGGGAGAGTTTTCCTGTTCGAACGAACTCTTGAATCGGATTCGCACTTTGGTTCGCTGGGCACAGAGATCCAATATGGTTTCTGTATTAACAGACTGCCCCCACCGTGAGAAACTCGGGTGGCTCGAGCAATATCATCTCAATGGCCCCTCGATCCGCTATGAATTCGACGTGCCGCTAATATTCGCCAAAGGAATGCGCGATATGGCTGATTCCCAACTGGCCAATGGACTGGTTCCTAACATCGCACCAGAGTACGTCGAATTTCCTGGAACATTTCGTGCGGCTGCAGAATGGGGATCAGCAGTAATCCTGGTTCCCTGGCAGCAATACTTATTCACCGGGGATACGAAACTCTTCAGTGATTACTATGATTCAATGCAACGCTATCTGGATTATCTCGGGTCACAGGCAGTGGATTACATAGTCAGCGAAGGACTCGGCGATTGGTATGATTTAGGACCTGCCGATCGGCCAGGTTTTGCCCAGCTTACTCAACCGCCTATCACTGCAACGGCATTTTACTTCTACGATGCACAGCTGATGTCGAAGATTGCCAAGCTGTTAGGGAACAATGCTGACTCGCAGAAGTATGCCAAACTGGCAAAGATAATCCGAGATGCGTGGGTCAAAGAGTTTCGCAATGAAGACGGTACATATGGGACGAATTCCCAATGTGTCAATGCAATCGGCCTGGAAATGGACCTTGTACTGCCCGACGATCGAGAGCGAGTTCTTGAAGCATTGGTCAAAGATATTCAGGAGAATAATAATGCTCCTACAGCCGGTGATGTGGGGCATCGCTTCGTTTTGCAGGCCCTCGCCCATGGGGGGCATTCCGATTTAGTTTACGATATGATCAATCAGGACGAGCGACCCGGTTACGGATATCAACTGAGAAAAGGAGCAACTAGCTTGACCGAAGCCTGGGACGCGAATCACCATTCGTCCCATAATCACTTCATGCTGGGTCATATCACAGAGTGGTTCTATGAAAATCTTGTTGGAATCCAATCTGACCCAGACAAGCCGGGATTTGAGAACATCATCATCGCACCCACTCCCGTAGGTGATCTCAAGTGGGCTGAGGCCAGCTACGAATCGGTGAAGGGGCCGATTCTAGTACGGTGGGACCGGCGCGAAGATGGCTTGGAACTAAAAGTCAACATTCCAGCTAATACCACTGCCACGGTTTATCTACCGGCAGTGGCTGCTGCGAAAATACTTGAGACTGGTAAGCCGATCGATGAAGTTGTTGGAGTGCGAAACATTCGCCGCGAGGAAGAACAGGTGATTATCGAAATCGAATCCGGTGAATACCAGTTTTTCGCCAAGAAGGGTTGAGTTATTCCAGTTCTGCAATCCGGATGTTGCGGAAGTGAACCGACATCTCGTTGTTCGGATGGAGCTGCAACCCGACGGGTCCTTTTACTACGGCCGTCTCCGATTTGTAATTCATCACGTATTTATGGTTCAGCCATACCGTGTAATTGTTCCCCATGGCAACAATGGTCAGAGTATTCCAGTCTTCCAGCTTAAGTAGATTTTGAATGCCTTCGGCTTCAACGGGATACCCTTTGCCGTCGATATAAGGGGAAGCCGTCATATCGCGCTTGAGAGATCCGGAGATGCCGATTTGAATCTGTTCCTTCGAGGTGCGTAAGAAAACGCCGGAGTCCACGGTCCCCTCGCCGAATTTGAACTCACATTCAAAGACAAAGTTTGTGAATTCCTGTTCGGTCCAGAGGATGGAACCGGTCTTTTGGGGGTCGCTCGTGGCCGTGAGCACTCCTTCGGTAACTCCCCACCAGATGTTGTTCTCAGGAACTTGCCAACCTGCCATGTCTCGACCATTGAAGGCCGATGGAAGTTGTTGGCCAGCCACCAAAGAGGATTTGCCAGTTGTGGCAACCAGCAGCAAAAGCAAAGTAATAACACATCTATTTTGGCAATAAATCATATTTCGATCTTCCTGCTTCCTATAGTAAAGTTCATGTTTTGATGTCGGTGAGTTCATTCACCTGCCCAGTGAACCAATACGATCCGGATTCGACCAGAACTACTACATAATGTTCGCTACGCTCGACAAATCTGAAAAGAGGGCTGTCCTCTAAGGGCTTACCGCTTTCCAAAGGGTTGCAACCTGGATCGCAAGGCACAAACACCTTGGCCATCGTATTCGCTGGAATCGTGACTCGCAAATGGATGGCGTCCGCTTTTCGTTCCCAATGACTCTTGATCAACCCATGGATCGACTTATAGCTCGCTCGTGCATAAGAAAGCCCACTGCCAAGATACGGTTTAATCACAAATCGCCTAAAACCGACAACATCGGGATCTAGTTCAACACCCGCCACATGGCGATAGAGCCATTCCCCCACAGATCCGAGCGAGTAGTGATTAAAGGAATTCATCTGAGGATCGAAAAAGCCTTCTTCCTTCGTCCATCCGTTCCAGCGTTCCCAAATAGTCGTAGCTCCGTGTAACACCGGATAAAGCCACGACGGATAATCTTCATTCAACAGTAAGCGATACGCCACATCCGAATGTCCCGAGAGTGTTAGCACTGGATTCAAATGGCTGATGCCGATAAATCCCGTGCTCAGATGCCAGTCGAGCTGACGAATGTTGTCAACCAGACGATCCGCGGCTTTCTCTCTCACGTTTTCAGGCAGCAGATTAAAAGCCAGCGCTAATAGATAGGCGGTTTGAGTGTTGACGGCAAGTCGTTCCTTTTCAAGCAACCATTTTTTCTGAAATGCCTCTCGAACATTATGGTGCATGGCATTGAATCGCTCGGCCTCGTCTAGCTTACCTAGTGAACTTGCCATCGTTGCCATCTTAGCGGCATCGTCTGCCCAGTAGGCAGTGGCGAGCAGGGTTTTCATTTCGGAGTGGGTGCGAAAACTCGTATCCGAAGGAATGCATAGCCAGTCGCCATAGTTATTCCCCAGGTGATTGGAGCGAATGAAATCGGGGTTCATCCGCTCTAGCCAGTCGAGCCAACGGACCATCGATTCCCAATGACGCTCGACAATCCGGTGGTCTCCATAGACTCGCCAAAGGGTCCAGGGGATGATGATCCCGGCATCCGCCCAACCAGCACCTCCACCCAAACCATCGAGACCAACGAAGTTATCACCTTCGCGCAGCCTTGGTGCCACGTCGGGAAAAATACCATCGACATCCTGTGAGTCAGTAACGTCCACCATCCACTTTGTGAAGAACGCGGCGACGTCCATGTTATAGGTTGCCGTGCGAAGAAAGACTTGGGCATCTCCCATCCAGCCCAAACGTTCGTCCCGCTGTGGGCAGTCGGTTGGAACGCTGAGGAAATTCCCTTTCTGACCCCACAAAGCATTCTTCCAGAGTCGATTCACTAAGGGGTGAGAACACTCAAATTCACCGGTCAACGCCGTGGCACTCATGAGCACGCAGCCCTGGATGTCTTCCAGCGGTAGTGGAGCATCAAGTCCCGTCAGCTCGATGTATTGAAAACCATGAAACGTGAAGCGAGGATGCCAGGTTTCCTTGCCTTTGCCCTTGAGGATATAAACGTCTGTCGCTGTGGCTCGCCGAAGATTCTCCGTGTAAACAGTTCCGTCAGGGTTCAATCGCTCTGCATGACGAAGCTTAATACGTGTGCCTCGGGGACCCCACAGCGAGATCTCCACCCAGCCCGCAATGTTTTGACCAAGGTCGTAGACGAACGTTTCAGGGGACACTTGATTGACGGAAACAGGTGTAAGCCTCTCGACGATTCGGACCGGCTCACTCCGCTGGGACACCAGCGACAAGGGATCAGCAGTGTCTTCTTGCACATTGTTCGAGAAGCCAAAGTGCGGGATGTGAACTCGGGGAGGCTCGATTTCCATAGCTGAAAGCCAATTAGCATCATCAAAATGCGGCTGATCCCAGCCACTATGCTCCCTACGAGCGTCGAATGTCTCTCCCATCATGAAATCGCTGAACAAGATCGGCCCTGTATTGCACTGCCAAGTATTGTCGCTAGCGCAAACAAGCGTCTTACCATCTGCCAATTCAATCTCAAGTTGCATGAGAAAACTGTTTTCCAGCGTCCCATACTGCCCTCTCGTTTCCTGCCAGCCAACATACCCGCTCCACCAACCATCACCTAAGGTAACGCCAAATGCGTTTGATCCCCGAGCGAGAAGTGGAGTGACATCAAAGGTTCGATACTGTAAACGCTTGTTATAGTCTGTCCACTCGGGCAAAAAGCGATCTTGGGTGACCTGAGCACCGTTTAGCCTCAGGTCGACTAACCCACGTGCAGTGGTATAGAGAGTCGCACGACGAATCGGGCTTGGTACGTCAAATTCCTTGCGAAAGAGTGCAGGTGTGCCAGGCTCTGTTTTGGTTCCTGCGATTGCTTCTGGATCGCGTCGAATGATCGCCGGATCGTGGGTTATCCATTGGGCCTGCCAGTCGCCAGGCTCCAAGAGTCCCATGGTCCACACAGCAGGTTGGCTCGCAGTGGAATTGCCTTGCTCATCCCAAAGAGTTACTTGCCAATGGCAAGCCATTCGTGAACGGAGCGCAGTCCCCGCGTATTCGATTTGGCATGTTCGATCACCTTCCACCCGCCCGCTATCCCACAAGTCAGCCTGGCCTGCTACCAGGTGTTGCAGGGTAGTCGCTACCTGGATTCGCCAGGCGATCTGTCGAGCCCCTCGACGGTCGCTCTGCATGAGCCAGCTAAAACGTGGAGAAAGTTCATCGATTCCAAGCGGATTGATTAAATACTCACAGCGAAGATGCTCAATTCTCGTAGCGTCATCCATCGTCCAACCCGCTTTACGAATCATCCACCCAGATCGTCAGGTTTGATCCAAAAAATTGCAGTACCAAACCAAAGCAGCATACCCACCAATAACAATTGGAAATAGGTTTCCTTGGCCATCATTCCCTGAAACACCAACAATGCTGGCAAAAACGAGATTGCTAACCCGGAGTACGAGACCAGTCGAAGGAAGAAATGGGAATTCTTGGTCACTGTTGCACCTCCGATGAGAGGACTGTTGGAGATAATCGCTGCTGCACCAGACTGCAGACCGTGTAGAGAGTGACCGCAATCACCCACGCAGGAAGTACTTGCGAGAATAGGTCGGCATGGTATTTAGCCAACATTGCTGGCAGACGGTCGTTGATCCAACCTAAGCTTTCGTAGTTGTCCTTCGCGTATAGCAAGAAACAAATTGCGAAGGAACCGAACCAACCCACAGCAGCCGGCCAACTGGCCAACAGTCCTTTCCGCTCAGCATAATTTTGCACGAGACCAAGGCGGGGAAACAGCCAGAAATCAATGAAGATGAACGCCCCCAGCGGCATGAAGAACAGGCCGTAGTAAGCGACAATGCGGTCAAGGTAATGTAGCACGGCGGGAATACAGGCAGTGATAATCATGACGACTCCTGCGATTAATGTGACTATCCACCGCCGCCAGTTGGGAGTCGCCACCTGAAATGCAAGTCCTGCACGATAGAGTGTGGGGTTGGCAGTGGTCCAACCGGCCAACAGTACACAGACAATCCCGGCATAACCAGCTCCGAGCATTGCAATATTGGCAGGGGTAGGATTCGGAGACATATCACCAGCGGCAAGTCTTGTGTGGACAAATGCAGCACAAAGAATCCCAGAGCAAATCCACGCCATATAGTGCCCCAGGAACATGCCGAATGCCGAACAGAAGCCCATTTGCCATTTCCGTGCGTAGCGAAAGATTGTGACATCTCCCATCCCCATGTGCTGACAGATATTGCAAAGCCACGCCAGACCGACACACGACCAGAATCCATATTGCATGTGTCCTTCGTGGGCTTCACCGGTCCAGATTTTCTCGTTGGCGACATCCCAAAACTGACTCAAATTTGTCACTCCCAACGAAGGCAGGGATGCGATGGCACCAGCCAAAAACACAAACGGCATCCAAGGCGCGACGACCTTGGCAAAGTGAGTCAGCCGCTCGAATCCCAAAACTGCTAAAACGGCAATGACTGTGCCCACCCCCACAGCAACGAGAATCCAGGGGATGCTCGGAACGGTTTCCCCAGCAGCATAATTGGGACTGGGAATTCCCATGGTCAACGAGACTGCCGTCGTTGATACATTCACCATCGAACCAGCCAACAGACACAGGATGATGGCAAACAGTCCGGAATAAAGCACTGTGAGGTAAGGGCCTGCAATTTTACGAATCTGCCAATAGACCGTAAGCCGTTCCTTGACAGCGATAGGTGCGCACATGAATGCCCAACTCAGCACTGCCAAAAGATTTCCAAGAGCCAATCCGGCGAAGACGTCGAAAGCGGTTACGCCATGTAAAACCAACAGCGTACCCAGCACAAACTCGGTTCCAGCGATATGCTCGCTGGCAAACATGGCGATAAATGTGCTCCACCCATAGAGCTTGTCCTCCTTGACAGGTTCGCGGTCGTACTCATAGAGCGCGTCTAGTCGTTCGACCAACGTAGGCGTATTGGAGGAGTCCATCTATTCACTCTCGATTCACGAACCGAACTTCCGAAAGCTCGCAACTGTAAAATCAGGCACGAATTGTTGATTGATAGTTGCCAATGTTTGGCGTATGGTTAGGGAAACCCCAGCGAGCCATTGCGATGTCTTATCCGAGAAAAGCCTGTTCCCACTTCGTAATTCTTGCCGTATTGTGGCACCTCAGTTTTAGTGCATCCAGCATCGTTGCTGCAACAGATGAGGTGGGACTTTATCGAATATTTGAGAAGTCTATTGAGAACAGCAAAGCCTACAAGAACAAATTCAAAGATGCGGAACTAATTTGCAAGTACACGTCTCCTTCTTCCAAAGAAACAGAATTCGCCGGTTTCTTCGACGGCGATGGGCAAGGGGGTGGTGATTCCAAAAACGGCAATGTCTGGAAGCTGCGCTTTATGCCTGATGAAATAGGCGAATGGAAATACACCTGGTCCTGGAGCGATGGCACTCCCGGCGGATCGGGAACTTTTGAGTGTGTCTCGACTGGCGCTGGCACAGGCATTCTGCGAGCTTACAAAGAGAATCCCCACTGGTTTGCTTACAACGGGACGGACCCTGTCTGGATCAAGTCCTATTACGAAACGGGCCATGGTTCGATTGCCCAGCCATTTGATTGGGTCACGGCAAACGTCTACCAGCCACTCATCGATCGCGGCTACAACCACCTGCAAGTAAACTGGCTGCTCTCGCTCTGTTGCTTTGGCCAGTATTATCTCGATGGCCCTGCGCCGTCGACCCAGGACCTCGCACTGTATGAGGAAGGAAAGGCATCGAGCACGATGCGACTAAACGTCTGGCAGATGATCGAGCGGCATCTCGGCTGGCTCAATGACCGCAACGTCGGCGTGCACATGTTTCTAGGGTTCGAAGGCCGCAAGAACGACGGGCCGAGTTGGGAGAAACTGAGCGAAGAAGAGAAAGACTTCTATGTTCGCTATGTGGTGGCCCGTGTCGCGCCGTTTGCCAATGTTGCCGGCTGGAATTTTGTCTGGGAAGATCCTGGTCATCGCGAAAGTCATGAGCTGGGCCTGGCACGCCGGTTAGAAAAATACGATGTGTTCAACCACTTGCGGACCTATCAGGATGAACATCCTCGCGACAACGAATACCAGCGGCCTGAGTACACGTTTGCCGCGATAGAAAATCATTTCATCGCCGCTCCCGAAAAACCGTTGGATCGGCTTTATCGCAAGACTGCCTGGACCCACCATCAGGCCTGCCTCGTCGGTTACGTCCCAGGCAAGCCCGTTTACATGTCCGAGGGCAACGCCCTCTGGCGCCGCTATTGGCACGAACGCACTGGGGCCACGCAGGACGACCTCCGGCAGGCGGCCTGGGGTTGTGCCACCGCCGCGAGTTCCTTCTGCTGGAATGGCCATGCCAAAGAATACGAACTCGCCGTCCGCGGCCCTGAAGGCATGCCGTTCCACGGCGACGACAATCCATTTACCAAGTCGGCTCAGTACATCGACATCCTCGCCAAGACGATGGCCGAGGAGATCGCCTTCCACCGCATGACTCCACAGGACCACCTCTTAACCCAACACGACCCCTTCCGCGTCTGGTGCCTGGCCGAACCTGGCAAGCAGTATCTCGTATTCTCCACGGCCGGCGAGCCATTCACGCTTAACCTGACGGCTTCATCCTATGCGAATAACATTTGGTTGAACGCCAAAACCGGTGAGCAAGAACCCGTTGATGAAGTTAAAGTTTCTGAAGAAGAACTGGCCACCGAAGCAGTGGACGAACGCCGTGTAGGTACCAAGGCGATTCAATTTACGCCGCCGGATCGTGAGACGGATTGGGTGCTGATTGTTCGTGGTAAATGATTGAATGGAAAGACTTGCAGAAATCAGTTGATTCGGCGAAGTCCTTCCTTCTTCTCTATAAACATCGAATTTAGGGTCACAGGCGAAACTAATGCCCTCACAGTACTCTTTTCACCGCTGCTTGCCATGCCTGGTGGAGTCGGTCGGCCTCGGCTGATGGTATCTGAGGGATGAATTCTTTATCGGAGCGGGGTTGATTTGCCAGTGTTTCGAGAGAAGTAGCTCCCAATCTCAGCAGGCCTGCCATGGCGGCGCCTAGGGCGGAGGACTCGACGACACTGGAGACGCTCCAGGGGAGTTGGGTGATGTCGGCGGTGAATTGCATCAGGAAGTTGTTGCGAGTGGGGCCGCCGTCGGCGCGCAACAGGTTGGGGGTGATGCCTGACTCGTCGTGGATCATATCCAGCACGTCGCGGATTTGATAGCCGATCGATTCGAGCGCCGCCCGCACGACGTGTGCCTTGGATGTGTGGCCACTCATCCCCAGGATGGCGGCGCGGGCCTCGGGCTGCCAATGGGGCGCGCTGAGTCCGGCGAAGGCGGGGACCAGATAGACGCCTCCGTTGTCTTCCACTTGTCTGGCAAGTGCCTCGCTCTCTGACGCGTCGGCGATCAAGCCGAGTTGGTCCTTGAGCCAGGCGATGGTGGCGGAAGAATAGTTGATGATTCCTTCCAGGGCGTAAGTGGGCTCACGGTCGATGACCCACGCCAGGGCGAGCACTGCACCTTCCAGCGTGAGCTTCGAGTTCGTGCCGACATTCACCAGGACAGACGTGCCTGTGCCGAAGGTGGCCTTTCCCATACCCGGTTCGTAACACTGCTGGGCAAACAGCGAGGCCTGTGAGTCGCCCATCACGCCACAAATGGGGAGCGGCTCGGTGAACAACCCTTCGACATCCGTTTTACCGAACCGGGCATCGCACGGTTGCACTTTCGGGAGGGCATGCATCGGGACCGCAAAGAGATTGCACAATTCTTGATCCCAGTGGAGTTGGTGCACATTGTAGAGCAATGTGCGGCTGGCATTGGTGTGATCGGTGGCAAAAACCTCCCCGCGTGTCAGGCGGTGAATAAGATATGCGTCGATTGTGCCAATGACGGCCTCACCTGAGTGAATCTTTGCAGCGATGTCGGGATATTGGCGCATGAGCCAGGAAATCTTGGCGGCGGGGAAATACGTATCGAGCTTGAGGCCTGTCCTGGCGCGTATCAGCGGCTCTTTTCCCTGCTCGCGTAGCTCGTCACACAGGAGAGCGCCCCGACGACACTGCCACACAATTGCGTTATGGAGTGGCTCGCCCGTCTTCCGATCAAAAACGACAAAAGTTTCGCGTTGATTGGCGATGCTGATGCCGAGTGGTTGGTTGGCATGAAGATCGTTCCGCTCCGCAAGTTCGCGGATGACTTTCAGCACATTCTTCCAGATTTCAGCGGCATCATGTTCCAGCCAGCCGGCCTGGGGATAAATCTGCCGGTGATCGCTGGAGACCTTATCCACTAGTTCGCCCGACTCGCTAAACAGCACGCCCTTCGTGGCGGAGGTGCTCTGGTCGATGGCGAGAATGAAACTCATACGAGGGATTCCGCGCGTTTGAGTTGTTCAAGAGCAGCTTGGCTGAGCCCCTCCATTGAAAGGCCGTAATGGCGGAAGATGTCGGCCTGGCTGCCTGTGACGGTGTCTTCATCAGGGATACCAACGATCTTGAGTGGCACGGTCACTCCAGCCTGCATCAACACGGCCGCGCACGCTTCCCCCAGCCCGCCGTGCACCGAGTGTTCTTCGGCAGTGACTAAAGCGCGACAGTCGCGGCCCGCTGCCAGGATGGCCTGTTCGTCCAAAGGTTTTACGGTATGCATGCTCACAACCCGGGCCGACAAACCTTCTTCGGCCAACTTCTCGGCGGCGAGCAGACAGTGAATCACCGTTTCACCCGTGGCGATAAACGCGACGTCGGTGCCTTCGCGGAGGGTGATCGCCTTGCCGACTTCGAATCGAGTATTCGAACCGTGCAGGTCGTACATAGCCGCTTTGCCGAAGCGGACATACACGGGATGTTCGGAAGCAGCGGCAGCACGGATCGCTTCTCGGGTTTCAAAATTGTCGGCAGGGACAAGGATGGTGATATTTACAATCGCCCGTAGGGCGGCCAAGTCGTGTAGCGAGTGATGCGTACTGCCCAAGGCGCCGTAACTCACTCCCGCGCTGATCCCGACCACGGTGGCAGGTACGTCGGAGTAGCAAATGTCGTTCTTGATCTGCTCCAGGGCGCGTGCGGTGAGAAAACAGGCAGGGGAGACGCCAAAGGATTTTTTGCCAGCCGCAGCAAGCCCGGCGGCGATGCCAACCAGGTTCTGTTCGGCGATTCCCACCTCGACGATTTGCTGAGGGAGTGCTTTACCGAAAGGCCCAAGTTTTCCGGAACCACGCGAATCACTTGTGACGGCGATGATATGGTGATCACGCTCGGCAAGCTCCTGCAGGGTGGCGGCAAATTCTTCGAGATTGGCCCGGCCCTTGTTCAGGCCCAGCTTTGCGATCATCGCCTGGGCTGCCGGGGAAAACATACTGGGAGCAGGAGCACTCATCGGACCTCACTCAATGCGGACTGCTTTTGGATCAGTTCTGCCTGAGCCGCCTCGTATTGCTCAGGCGAGGGGACGCCGTGGTGCCAACTCACCACATTTTCCATGAAACTCACCCCCCTGCCCTTCACCGTGTTGGCGATCACCATGGTTGGTTTTCCTGGAATTGGCTTGGCAGTGAGAACTTTTGTGAGTGCTGTGAGGTCATGACCATCGACACTAACCACGTGCCAACCAAAGCTGGCAAACTTTTCGTCGACCGGCTCGTTACTACATACGTCGCGTGTATGGCCGGTAATCTGAAGCGTGTTATGATCAAGGATCGCGGTGAGATTTTCGAGCTTATAGTGAGCGGCACTCATGGCTGCTTCCCAGTTAGAGCCCTCGGCAAGTTCGCCGTCACCTAAGAGTGTGAAGACCCGATGCTGAGCGTTGTCCATTTTGCCGGCAAGAGCCAAGCCAACGCAGATCGGCAAGCCGTGGCCAAGGGCGCCGGTGTTCATTTCGATTCCGGGAACCTTGCGGGTGGGATGTCCCACGAATGGGGATTGGTATTGGCAGAGCGTTTTCAGTTCCGCTTCCGGATAAAAGCCCTTGTCGGCCAACACGACGTATAACGCTTCGACCGAGTGTCCCTTGCTCTGGATGTAGCGATCGCGATCAGGGTGATCGAAGTTCTCTGGGGACACGTTCATGACACGATTGTAAAGCACGTTGAGAATATCGACGCACGAGAGACTTCCTCCCGTGTGGCCAGCACCCGCCTCGGTAATATAGCGCAAGAGCTTCTGCCGGTACTGAATCGATTTGAGTTGTAACTGCTGGTCGGTCATAGTTTAGAGAAAGTGTCAGTGTGCATTACAATAAAAGTGTGACTAGCAATGAATATCACTGCGATGTTCATAAGTTTCCCAGCCAAGGTAGTTTTCAAAGGCTTCTTTTAAAATACCCCCTGAATGCGAGCCGGTCATCACGACATGGTGTTCAAACCCTTCGCGGCAGACGTAATGCAAAAGCTCTTGCAATCGAGGCACATGCGCTACGGCGCGCGTTCCAAAGGTATCCAAGGGGTCGTTTGTGAGTTCGCCTTCGCCGACGTAGGCCCGAATACGACCTTCGCAATCGTCTGTGGAGAGCCGACCATAGGTGAGCGGACCCGCAGGGGTTCGACCCTCTAAGGCGCCATAGGTATTCTCAACTCCCAAAGTGCTCCCCAGGATAGGGGCATTGGCGATGGTGATATCAGGCAGAAAACTCTTTGCCCAATTGCCGCAGTGGAACAGGGTGCATTTATCTTCATCGTCGCCGTAGTTATTGTTCCAATCCACTATTGCCGCCGGAGAATTAGCCGCCAGTTGCATGGCATACATAGTGAGCACCCCAAGCACGTCCACCTCGCAGGCGCTGGGGAGAAAACTTTCGCTCATCATGCTCATCAACGTGCAGACATTGCAACCAAGGTTCTGCTGCACTGAGGTCCAACATTGAATCGCAGTGGCATCGATGGCGTTGTCATTCATCCAGCGTTCCAGAACGACTCCCAACTTCGCCATCTGGAGTAGTTTTTCGCCAGGAACTCCAGGTGCTGGAGCATAAGACTTGATCGCATCCAGCTTCGCACTAACGGCGTCCTCTTTGTCATTTATCTGGCTTACTTGAGCGATGAATTCAGAGAGATCGACCGTTGTGACACTGATGCCGTGCCGCTCCAGAATCTTTTCGCTGTAACGTACCGTATTAAAGGCGCCTGGCCGGGCACCAACCGCCCCAAGCCGCACTCCACGCATGCCATTGACCACCCGGCAGGCACCGACGAAGCGCGCCAAGTCTTTTTTGAAGTCCTCCGAGTTTGGATGCGTCACATGTTTGGAAGTGAGCGAGAATCTGATGCCGGATTGGACTAGATTATTGCAGACTGATATCTTGCCGCAGAATGCGTCGCGTCGTCGCTCCACCCCAAGTTGGCCGAGGTCGTCGGGATAGCCCTGTACCAGCACGGGGACATTCAAGTCTGCCATTTTCAATACATCAGCTACTCCCTTTTCATCGCCAAAATTGGGCAAGCAAACGAGCACACCCTGGATGTCATCGCGATGCCTACGAAACAAATCAGCACACTTTCGAGCCTCAGCATGGGTTTCCACGCCGCCGAGTTTGGTTTCTTCCGGTGAGACCCAGATCGGACGGATATTGTATTTCTCAAACAGTGCGTTCAAGTCAGCCCGTGCTTCAGTGATCAACTGATCGGGAAAGAAATCTCGATTACCAAGAATGACACCAAGCGTAGTCGTATTATTTTTCATGAGGGAAACCTCGTAGGACAAGGTATGATCACTCGCGTGATTTGGTGGAAGGATTTAAGTTGAGGCCAGAGATTTTCAAAGCAACGGCATACTTTGATAATGGGTCGCCGGGGAGTTCAACGGCCAATACCTCGGCAGTTTGAGTCCATTTTGGCATATGCTGTGATCCCAATAGTTCTACCGAGGTGATCGTGCCAACTTCCGTAGGCAAGGATTTCACCAGGAGCATGCTATCCGCCGGTGGGGCGAGTACAATGGCATATAGCTTATCATTTTTTGTGGTGAAGCGGATATCGGCACTGGTGAATGGTTCACGCTTCGTATCCGCAAACGAGCCGCCGACTGCCAAAGTGGGTCCTTCGCCAAATTGTTTCCAGGGTCGCGTGCCATAGATCGCCTCTCCATTTACCTTCAGCCAGCCGCCAATCTCGCGAAGCATCTCCTGCTCCGGCTCGGGAATCGTGCCATCTGCTTTCGGGCCGATGTTCAGTAGCAGTGCACCATTTTTGCTAACAACGTCGATCAGATCATCAATGATGCTGTCGACGTCTTTGTACTCATGATTCGACACATAGCCCCAGGAGTTTTTCGAGACAGAGGTATCGGTCTGCCAAAAATCGGGACGAATATCTGGCGCCAATCCGCGTTCGATGTCGAAGACTCCCGTTCCTTGTGGAAATGATTGCCCTTCCCATTCCTTAAAATTAATGGCAACTTGTTTGCCCCACTCAGCCCCTCGGTTGTAGTAGTATGCAGCAAAACGCTGCAGATAGGGCTGAAAAACCGGTTGGCAAATCCACCAATCGAAATACATGACTTGGGGTTGATATTTGTCGACGATTTCACAGGTCCGTAGCAGCCAATCGTCAAGGAACTGTTTGTCGGGCATTTCGGCATGAGTCTCGGCAACCCGCTTGTTGTTGGCTGGTCCATAGAGATCGCTGAATTCGGGGTCCAGAACATCGGAGTCGATGAGCATGCCTTGATCGAAAAACCACCAATGCTCGGCACGATGAGACGAGGCTCCAAACACGATGTTCTGCTTGCGAAGTGCGGGGGCTAGCTCACCCAGAATGTCCCGTTGGGGACCCTTCTTTGTTGCAGACCAGTCCGTGTACTGGCTATCGTACATCGGAAAGCCATCGTGGTGCTCCGCGACAGGAATGACATACTGTACCCCTGCCTCGTGAAACAATTCGGCCCACTCACCCGGATCAAACTTCTCAGCCTTAAACTGCGGAATGAAATCTTTGTAGCCAAATGTGGCATGCGATCCGTACTTTTTGAGATGATGATCGTATTCGGGCGTTCCCTTTGTGTACATGTTGCGGGGATACCATTCGCTGCCAAAGGCAGGGACTGAGTAAGGTCCCCAATGGATAAAGAGGCCAAACTTGCCGTCGCGGAGCCATTCGGGGGTCGCAAACTCCTTCAGCGAATCCCAGTTCGGCTGGAAAGGTCCCGACTCAGCAACCCGATCAATCTCGGCAAGCCGTATGTCGATCGCCGCTTGCGGAAGGGCCGGTTCTACGGGCAATCTCACGTCGTGAACCTGTTCGCTGCCGACTCGTATTAGGTACGCCAGTTCCTTGCGAGTTATCTTGATTGCTGTCCCATGCTTATGACCTGATGGGAAAGAGACTTGATCGTCAAAATCAGTGAAATTTTTGAAATCGGTAGTGCTTACAGCCCCATAAGTGTAATCGCGATAGGCATCGTAATAGATCACCCATTGGTCGCCTAATTTGAGTACCGTGGGGCCCTCAGTAAATTGCCGAGTGAATGGTGGGCTAATACTTTCCCACGGGCCAAGGGGGCTAGTTCCAAAGGCAACGCGAAGATTGAGTTCAGGTCGCGTATTGTCTTTTAAAACCAATACGTAATCATCTTCACGTTCTACAATCTTACAATCGATCACGCTGAAATCTGGATCAAGAAACAACTTGGTTGGAGCAAAAGTCTTGAAATCTTTAGTTGTCGTGTAGTACATCCGGTGGTTGTTGTCGTGGTCCTCCTGATAATCAGGAAATCTCCCCGGAATCGTCGATGCCCAACAAATGATGTATTGCTCTTCTCTATCATCATAAAACAATTCGGGAGCCCAGACGTTGACCGAGGAAGGTTCATGCTGCATGACTGGCACGAATTGCTGAGGTGCCCAATGGACCAGATCGGCAGAGCTAGAATGACCAAACCCCTGATCTTTGCGCCAGCCGGTGGTCCACACGAGATGAAAAGTTCCATCAGGGCCTCGGAGTAGACTGGGGTCACGCATTAGTTTGCTGTCGCCGACCAGAGCCTTTAGAAAACTGCCTGGGACATTTACCCACTTAAGCCCATCGAAACTATAGGCAAACCTGAGGCCATCCTCCCCGTTTCCACGGAATGTAGTGAACAGATAGACCTCTTCGAGTTCTTCTGCATCTGAAGAGTCCTCAGCGTAAGTTGAATCTGGCGCGCAAGCTGCCAAGCCAACGATAAGAAGTGCCGAGAAAAATGATGTTCGAAACAAGTGGAGGAAGCTCATTGTTCGGTATAGTAGTTATCGGCCATCCAATGGAGGTATTCTTCAAGGTTCGTGTATCCATCACCGTCAGCATCAGTATGCGTTTCTGAAAAATCATTGGGAGTGGAATTTGGATTGAGTCCCTCACGCTCCTCCCACCAGTTTGGCAAGCCATCGCCATCGGTATCCCAGTCGGCAGGTCGATAGGTTTCAGGATATTCTTCCCAGCCGCCGACATCTTCTTGAGAGTCGGGCAACCCCGGCAACCCTGTGACACTCCCTTCGTAGGTTGTCGTGCCGGTACGGGTCTCCTCGATCACTCGTTTGTCGTGTTCGTCCAATACTGGACGATTACAGCCTACGTCGGATAAAACATCTTCCAGTGCTTCCTCTGCCGATGTGGTCGACACATACGACTCGAAGAATGGATCATTGACGATCCAATTCTCATGGGGCTCGCCACGACGTTCAAACACGCCTGCCAGCTTTTGGCGTGCGTCGAAGTGACCTTCCATTACATTTCCATCGACATAATACATCTGAGGTCCAAAACTAGGTACTGCCTCTCGCTCAGCCATTAGTACATGAAAGACTTTGCTCGCCCTGCCGGGTTTGTAATAGTTGTTGACAAAGTTGACTTCACGAGCCCCACCGTCGGTTGTTCGATGGCTCCAGTTGTAAACGACATTATTGCGAATATCGAGTCGACCTGCGTGTCTAGTTGCCTTGTCGAGTCCCCCTGCCAGACTCCAGTTGCGACCCGCACAGTGTGCCAAAAGGTTATGGTGGAAGCTGCCGATGTCCCCACCGATGCTGGCTGCGTAGCCGTGCTGAGTTCCCTTTTTGTATTTCTTATGACCTGCGACATTCAGTGCCTCAGAGATCAAGGTGCGTTGCAAGGTAATATCCTTGGCACCACGGGAACTGAATGCCTCGTCTTGAGTCCAGCTTATGGAACAATGGTCGACGATACTGTTGTCACAGCTAGCCATTCCCATGCCGTCTAAGGTTTCCCCTGCCGTATCACCGGGGCGAACACGGAGGAATCGCAAGATACAATCATGAGACCCAAGTAATCCCAAGTTGTAATTCGAGATACAGATTCCCTTGCCAGGAGCCGTTTGACCAGCCAAGGTCAGGTAAGGGTCTCGAATAATGAGCCGGTCTTGTAGAACAATTCGGCCTCCAACGTCAAAAATGACAGTGCGTGGACCCTTTGCTTCGACTGCGGCACGCAAGCTACCAGGGCCGCTATCATTCAAATTGGTGACTTTAATCACGCGGCCACCTCGTCCGCCGATAGCGAAGCGTCCATAACCCTCCGCCCCTGGAAATGCGAGATGGCGAACGCGAAACTTCCAGACGTCACCGCGAGTGAGTTTGCCGGCACTATCGATGCAGTCTACTCGCCAGCAGTAGCAAAGTTGGCTAGCTTGAGGATCAACAGTAAACAAAATGTTGTTGTTTGGTGTACTCTCAACAAGTAATTCAGAATTCTCTTCTGCGGTTGCTATCTTTTCTTCCGCACGAGCAGCGTCAGTATCAGAAGCAACATAGATCAAGTGCTTAATCGCTGATGAAGGCTGTGACCAGGTAAGCTTAATTTGGCCGGAATCACCGTCGGCGTGCCAATCGCCATCATCAGGTACAGGTTTACGTGCCTTGTGTTTAGGATCGGAACCGTCTATCTCGATCCCATTGAGAATCACGTGATTCTCGTTCTCCGGATTGGCCGCAATTGTGAGAAAGACGGGCTCCCCTGCCTTCGCTTCAAATTCCAGATAGGCGCTCTGGGCATCTTCATTAATAGGCACACTCGAAGTCGGTTTCACGCTATCAATCACCTTGTTTCCATTAAGGGATATAAAATAGGATCCGGGCTCGTCACCTGTCACGACATTGTGATAGGTGACCAGCGAGTGGGGCCCCGGTTGCAGGCCCTCGATCTCGACTTGAATGGCTGCGGGCTCCTTCTTGCTCTCGACAGCAATCCCATCGGCCGCCATGGTTGCACCAGTAGCCAGAGCAGCCTTGTACCATTGGCCCTGAAGTTCATTGCCTTCTTCCATGGAACGCAGTCTGACTTGAATCTCGCCGAAGGACCTTGCTGCTTCAGACCCATTGGGGACTTGCCACTCTTGCCACCCAGGAGTTGCTGTGTCGCTACGACCCGAGGCCAAGCTGAAATCAATTCGCAATGGGGCAGCCGCGAAGGCACTTGCCCAGTTTATCGATTCTACGACCGGCAGAACTACGAAGGGCAATACACTGCAGAGAACTCTTAGAAGCTTCATGTGGATACCTTTGCTTGGAATCGGAAACCTGTAGATGAGCCTTCGTCGAGATAAAACGGGGTGAACAGAATTCTAGTCAAAACCGAAAGTGAAGGTTCAACTACAAACTATCGCAGATCACTGTTGCATTCAGCGAGCGTTTCTTGCAAAAACTGTCCGACACCTTGCATTTCAGGTTTGGCAGTATCCCTAGAACAAACGCTCTACTTAGAAGGGAGAATTGCAACAGAGCTACGTAGAAAGCGTCTTGGACGCCAGCTCTAATGCAAGAGAAATTTAATCGAAAAGCAATATCCTATCTCGAAGAAAAACACAGCTAAATTGCGGTATTTTGGCGATCTATTGCAACTCACTCCGCTATATCGCAACGCTGAACAAGCCTATCATTGCCATTAAATGCGTATCTTAAATGCCACATTTTGAACTCCCTCCTTGTGGCAAGAATCTCCCTCATGAATTCTTTATGCCGTGAATTTATACGCCAAATGAGACTGACTCTACAATCTTTGAAAAGATCCAAGTCTTCCGGTTCATTCAGGCTATTTCTCTTCATTTTAAACCTTTTATTCACAGCCCAATCTCCCCAAGTAGAGGCTCAAGTTCCTGCTTTTCCAGGAGCAGACGGAGCAGCAAAAAATGTTTCGGGAGGTCGTGGCGGCATCGTGTATCACGTTACAAAGCTGAATTCCGCGATTGATGATCCTGCAAGGTTCGACTTCGGTACGATTCGTTATGGCTTGGACAATAATAACTTTCCTAGTGGTGTACCGCGTACGATCGTGTTCGACGTAGGCGGTGTTTTCAGCCTGGGACGCTTGCCACAGATGGAATGGGACCCCAATGGGAATGGCTGGGACGCTCAATCGAGACTTACGATCGGGGGCACAAACGTTACCTTAGCCGGTCAAAGTGCTCCTGGTGCAGGCGTCATTTTTATGGGAGGCGGACTCAAACCCCAAGGTAATAACAACATTATCCGTAATATCACCGTGGCGTCAGGTTATGGAATGCGTAATTGGTGGAAACCAGGAGACCCCTTTCCCCAGCAGCCCGCACCTCAGCCCAGCACACTCGGCCCTGGGATTTTTCCTGATGCCACCGTTTACGATGCGATGGACATCTCGGGCACGAATCTCATGATTGATCACGTCAGCACTCTTTATGCTACAGACGAAACGATCTCGATGAATGAGGTTGCCAACAACATCACGGTCCAATTTAGCAATATTTCTCAGGGACAGAATTACCCGCAATGGGATGCCGAAGGAGGTGGTTTCACAGGACACGCCCTAGGCTCACTGCTGGAGGCTGGTCCAGGGGCTGCAATCAGCTTCCATCACAATCTCTATGCGCATCAGAAATCCCGAATGCCACAAACACAGCGCAACGCTGCCTATTATGATTTTCGCAATAACGTCTTTTACAATTGGATGGGGACAGCAGGTGCCATAAACAGCCCAACATTAGCCAACTTGATCGGCAACTTCTATCTTGCGGGCCATGGTGGCGACAATCCTATCGGTGGATCGAACACTGGCTTGACGACTACCAACGGTGGCACAAGCGTAGTAAGTGGTAACAGCAGAATCTATCGCCAAGGCAACCTGCTCGACACAAACAGGGATGATGATCCTGATGATGGGACGACTGTATCTGGTGGCGCCTCCAATCCACTGTGGTCCGGTGGTGTTACCACTTACGCTGGAACAACCGACACTGCACGTGATGCGTTTGACCGAGTGCTTGACTATGTAGGAGCCAATTGGTGGACACGCGACGGTGTGATCGACACTCCTGACGAGCGGATTATCCATGAGACTCGTACAGGAACGGGTAAGATCATGGCCTGGGCGGACGATCCCTGGAATAATGATCCCAATGAAGGGGTCGAATGGCGTGCGCTGAAGAACACCCCTCAAGTCAACCGAACTAACGATTGGGATACCGAAGCAAGCGTCGGATACGGTGTTGGAGACGGGATGCCAACCTACTGGGAACTGGAACATGGTCTCGACCCAGATGCTCGCGACGATACGGGGGATTTTGACAATGACGGCTACACAAATCTAGAAGAATACCTCAACGACATAGCCGCCTGGCCAGCTCCAAACGCGATCGTTTTTAATAATGCTAATGGTGATGGCCGATATGCCCACATCCTCAATTGGGATGCCAACCCTAGTCCCAGTTCGGTTCATCCTTGGCAGCCATCCCGCTATGACACCGCGATTATCGACAATGGCACCGTGGCTGTCGATTCAGTAGGTCAACACGCGGGGAATCTGATCCTGGCCACGAATTTCGGCGACAGTGCTGTACTAAATATTTCAGCAGGGTGGATAAAAGTCGAGGATGCCCCCCATGGCATGAGCGATGGTCTTACGGTAATTGGCGACAGTCCTTCAGCGACTGCCACACTCAATCTGTCGGGTGGAAAGCTCACTACCAAGACCCTGCTCAAAGGTAATGGTGGGGTGTTCAATTTTTCTGGTGGTACATTGAGCGCAGAGACAATCGGGTTCGACCTGGTAAACAACGGAGGCACAATCTCACCAGGAGCAAGTGCAGGTGTTACTCATGTCATGGGTGATCTTTCTATTAACAGTGGGGTGTTCGATATTGAAATTGGGGGGACGGGCGGCGGGCAATTCGACCAACTCATCATTGACGGTATGGCCACCCTTGGAGGAACACTGGACATTTCACTTATCAATGGATTTACATTGGAGCCCAACTCGATATTTAACATCGTGGATATTACGGGATCCCGGACTGGCGAATTCACCGGTCTGGGCGAGGGTGCATTGGTCGGTAACTTCGGACGGGACTTATTCATCACCTACACTTCCGGTGATGGCAACGACGTCGCTCTTTACACCTTGGCGACTCTGGCCGGTGATTTTGATCAAGATGGCGACGTTGATGGCGCTGATTTCCTCATCTGGCAAAGAAACCCTAGTGTGGGTAATCTCACCGACTGGCAAGCAAATTTTGGCTCGTCAACTTTGAACAGTACTCTTGCAGTTCCAGAGCCTTCTTCGATGATGTTGATCTGGTTCATTGCATCGTGGACTGTGCTAAGCCGCAATCAATCTCCTCCCAAAGTGAGAGTTGTGAGTTAATTGGACTGGAATTACTGAAATCATACCGACAAAGATGTACGCTCAAACGTCACCCTCCTCAGCATATCTATCTTGTCCAGCCGCGCTGATTGCCATGGAAACTATCAGTCTTGCTGAAATGGATGCTCATGCGCTGATGAATCGTGTTGATACGAAGTATGTTCTGGGTGTCAACCATCTTCAGAGTCTCCTCGAAACGATTGAACCCTTTTATCGAGTTTTGAGTGTCGACTCAGTTCGTCTAACTCCGTACAAGACGTTGTACTTTGATACGCCAGATTACAAGTTTTATCTGCAGCATCACAATGGAAAGCTCAACCGTCGTAAGATCAGAATTAGACAGTATCAATCGTCGGGGGCGTGTTTCCTGGAAGTGAAAGCTAAAAACAACAAGGGCCGAACTGACAAGCAGAGAATTGCAATCGATGGTTTTGAAGAAACACTTTCCGAATCGTCCCGGCAGTTTATCGAAGAGGTTTCAGGATCTTCTCCTGAATTGACTCCTCAGCTAAAAAGTTCGTTCTCCCGGATCACTCTGGTCAGTCGCCTTCAGCCGGAGCGAGTGACTTTCGATCTCGGACTAGTTTTCAGCCATCTCGATGAGCAGCGAGAAATGCAAAACATCATCATTGCAGAAGTCAAGCAGGAGTACGACAACTTTCGCTCACCTATGCGAGAATATTTGCGTCGGATCTATATAAGACCAATGCGTGTGAGCAAGTATTGCCTAGGTTCAGCACTGCTCAAGCCAAATTTGAAAAGCAATCTCTTTAAATACAAACTGAACTCTATTCGCAAGATCGCATAATTCAGATATGGATACAGACATCCCTTCATTGCCTGACAGTGATCTCGGGATGGAACTTCTTGAAGTTCCGATCTTTGACGATGACATATTTAAGCTGCTCTTCCGGTATTTGGTCAACTTCGTCGTGGTGACGGTGATCGTTAGATTTATCTACTACAAGAATACCAACAGTAAGGACTATCTCTTTACTTTCTTCATGATTAATACCATGGTCTTCTTCATTTGCTTTACACTGAAGAAGTTCGACCTGGGGCTGGGTATGGCCCTGGGATTATTTGCGATTTTTGGGATTTTGAGATATCGCACCACAACTATTCCGATTAAAGAAATGACTTATCTATTCATAGTCATTGGGGTAGGAGTGATTAATTCGTTGGCAAACAGAAAGATGAGTTATCTCGAGTTGGCCATTACCAATCTTTGCATTCTCGGACTTTCCGCAGCGCTGGAGAATATTTCACTTTTCAAGCGGGAAGTGCGTGAAACGATCCTCTACGAAAAGGTTGATTTAATTCGGCCTGAGAAGCACGCTGAATTGGTTGCCGATCTGCAGCAAAAAACAGGATTAAAGTTGAGTCGCCTTGAGTTGGGGGAGATCAACTTTCTACGAGACACGGTTTCCATTGACTTGTTTTACTACCCACATGAACAAGCTCCACCTCGGGAAGACTGCATTGAAGTGACAATGAGAACACAGAGAGAACTATAGAAATAGTTAATTGGAAGCAGCACTAAATGGTTGCCTGAATAGATAGTGAAAACTTTGAAGGTTTCTATGCAGAGTCATCTAAAAAATATAAGTAAAAAATTTAACATTTGCTCCTTACATACCAGTGGTGGCTTCACTTTAGTGGAGTTGCTAACAGTCATTGCCATCATCGGCGTTCTAATTGCACTTCTCATTCCAGCCATTCAGGCTGCTCGAGAGTCATCTCGACGCACTCGCTGTACAAATAACTTGAAACAATTGGGCGTCGGGCTCTCAAGTTATGAGTCTGCAAACGCCAGGTTTCCAGCGGGGCAGCGGTGGTCTGCGCCGCGTACGGAACCCGGAAGCTATGCTCTGGCCTGGTCAGCCGTGCTGCTGCCGCAGATCGAACAACGTGCAATCGCCGACAAGATTGACTCTCGATTTCCTCTGACAGATTCGCGTAATCTTCCGGCTACCAGTCAGATCATAAGTCTCTACATGTGCCCCAGTACTTCACTTATCGAATCCCACCGATCAGAGTCCGGCCACCTTTTCAATTTAGGCGGGCTTCCTGGGGAAGGATTGGCGTGCCTTGATTACTTGGGCATTTCTGGTCCCGACAAAGATGCCAAAAACCCACTCAACGATACAGAATACGGACGGCAGCGTGGCATATTGATTGGAACCAAGGGCCTTCCTAACGGCGACAAGCTTACAGAACCTCCACCTATCCGTGCCAAAGACGTAACGGATGGTCTGTCTAACACCACTTGGCTAACTGAATGTACTGGCCGTGGTGCTGATGAAAAGAAGGGCGCTGTCGATGCAATCCACGGTGCCTGGGCATCCGGCAACAATGTCACGCATATCGATAGCGGTATCAATGACGATAAACTCCCCGAAGCCTGGCACAACGAAAGAATACGTTCAGATCATCCGGGAGGAGCGAATTTTGCAATGTGCGATGGTTCGGTCCGATTCTTGGGGGACGATACATCGAAAAAAGTGATCCGAGCCCTCTGTTCTCGCGATGGCGGAGAAATGATAGAAGACTAAAACTTCTAGCAGTTTGGTCATAATTACCCGATCACTTATCCAGCAGCGTTTTTGCCAGCGGCGCGCATAGCCAAGTTATTCTTGCCGCCGCCGTATGAAGTGATGATGCAGGTGAAAGATTCCCAAGAAAACTAAGATCAGGCTATTGGGTTCGGGTACGGCAGTAAGCGTGTTCACTAAGCTTGCTCCATATTGACGCTGCCACACAAGAAAATCTTTCCCATCCACGCTGCCATCTGATGTCGCGTCTCCCTGGGCTTTCGTGGCGCCGGTATCGATACCGAAACCTGTTTGCCAAATAATTAGATCATCTAAGTTTACTATTTGGTTGGCGTCGAAGTCTGCTTCAAATGCCGAGGCAACCAACAAATCATGCTGTGCATTGATTGTGGATCCACTTATAGGGACTAGCCCTAGTAGATTGATCGCCAAGTTTCCTGTATCCCCATTGCGAATGGGTTGATTAGTCGCGGTATAGCTAGGACGACCTGTCCCAGGATTGAGTCGGGAGATAGGGTTCAATGCATACAGATCAGCACCAGGTGCTACTCCTGCTCCCCATATGAGAAGTGGGATCGTGTAGTTTGCTGGAGTAGATGCATTCCCATGTCCCGTTCCCGTCCCACCATGATCAGCAGTGAGAATGATGATGGTATCTCCGGCAAATGCGGCATGATTGTCAATCAGTTCAAGTATATCGCCCATGTATTCATCCATGAGTCGGACCGAACTATTCCAGGCTTCAGAACCCCATCCCGCACTGTGCCCGACACCGTCGGGGAGCAGGTAATGAAGAAATGAATAGTTGAACTCAAAAGCCACCATATCACTCAGATAATTCGTATGCATGGATATAAAATCAGTCGTGATTAGGTGATGGTCGATCTTATCACGACCATTGTCGATACCTACTGTGTCGGGAGCACCAGTGGTTGCATTGTAGCTTTGCTCATAAAGGGAAAATCTGTCCTTCGAGGCATATAGAGCTGTCGATAACCCATTGTCATGCACGACATCAAAGGTGCTGGCGACGTACGAGAGATTAGGATTTCCGGAGTTATGCAACGTCGCAGAAGGCGGTGGTACGCCGTTGTCGACATATCCATGGTGTGTCGTGTTTGGAGTTCCACTTGGCTGATCGACTGGGCGGCCGGTTAGCATCGATGTGTGGTTCGGTAGTGTCTCGGTATTGGAATAATCGGTTCGTGCATTGAATGTCGTAGCCCCTTCATCAACAAACCGTTTGAAGTTGGGATAATCTAATGGTGAAGTATTGATGTACGATTCCAATAGATCGCCACGTAAACCATCGATACTGATGTGAATGACGTGGCTTACTCCGCTAGCAGATCGCGCAGACATAATCATGAAGAAGCATAATAGTACTCTAATTAATGCTTTTCGAGTTGTTGAAGGAATACCGAACACGACATGCCTCATAGATCGCGACGATGGAGAAGTATCTGTTAGATCTGAATGGATAGCATAGCAGATCATAATGCTCATTATGACAACAGAAGAGATTCATGGCACGTTAATTGTGTGTTGAATGGCAGTATCTGACTAGCTGGGACCAAGTGTTCGTACACCCGTGTTGTATAGAGCACCATGATCTAGCCAGCATCTTGCAAGCGTGAGGCTAATTAACGCAAGTCGTCACCAAAGGTTCCCTTTAATTGGAAGATTGACTAGCAATTCCTTGCCGCCCATGAAATCATTGATTATAAGAAATTACCCACGGAACAAGACTTCTCTGTTGCCGTCTGGAGGTCGGACGGTTTATCCCCCCACTCAAATCTGCCAGTAGGCGAAGTACATAATAAGAACTCTAATTCGGATGAAAAACAAACGAAATCAACAACCCCACAAGAAATCATTGAAGTCTTGTTTGCCGGGCATCTTTGGTCAAACAGGTACAAAACTCTCTGCGCGGCAACGAGCCTCTTCCACGACGCTCGGATTTGAGCAACTTGAAGATCGGCTTGCTCTTGCTGTGGTAATCAACGAATTCTTGGCAGAAAATAACGATGGCTATCGAGATGCCGCAGGTCATCGCCATGATTGGATCGAACTGAAAAACACGGGTGTTGTTGCCGAGAATATTTCGGGTTGGTATCTCACGGACAGCTCTGCAAATCTTACCAAGTTTCAAATTCCTTCTGCGGGCGCGCTTACCACTCTCGATCCAGGCGAAATCCTGCTCGTCTACGCTTCAGGCAACAATGGCGAGGTCGGTCTGGTTGGAAACGAAATTCACACCAACTTTCAACTATCGCAAGAGCCAGGATATTTAGCACTCGTGCGCTCTAACGGCTCGACCATAGAACATGAATTCAATCTTTATCCCCAGCAGTCACCAGACGTGTCGTACGGCACAGGAATAGATGTAGCGACTGCGTCCTCATCGACAATAGTACTAGTCGGTGATAGCTCGCCGCTCTCAGTGATTTCACCCACAGGGCCAAACATTACGAGAGATGACCATTGGAAAGAGAGTGGATTCGACGACTCGGGGTGGCTTACGGGTACTGGGTCTGTGGGCTTCGACCGCAATGGCGACAGTCCTAATCTGTTGCCATTTATTGGCCGTGTACTGACGACTGGAGAGATGGATAGTACCGATGCCACTCCGCAGTATTCGGCGTATGTGAGATACGAATTCGATGTTGTCAACAAAGAGCAATTCACTTCACTCGTGATGAACCTTCGCTTCGATGATGGATTCATTGCCTCTTTGAATGGAAAAGAAATTGCACGAGCCAACTTTGCTGAAGATTTTGTCTACCCACAACCTCAATGGAATTCCTATGCTGGCCATCAGCAGGGGACTAGTTCTTCCTCGGGTAACTGGAATCGAATAAGTGACGCCGATCAAGTCGTCTCCTTCGATATCACACCTTATCTGGAATTGTTGCAAGACACTGATAATGTGTTGGCCTTCCACGGGGTAAATAGTCGCAGTTCCAGCAGTAGCAATACCAACCGTCTTGACTTTTTGATCGACGCGGAGTTGGTTGCGGAACGGGCTATGGGGGCGACTCAAGTCGGGTTTTTGGAAGTACCCTCACCTGGTCGCGAAAATGGGGTGGCATATGACGGTGTGTTAACAGACACAGTGTTCTCGCTTGATCGAGGCTTCTATGATACGACCCAGTCGGTGGCGATCCATGCTTTGGGCGCTACGGGGGTTATCGATTCCACTGCGACCATTCGATACACCACTGATTTCAGTGAACCGACTTTGACCAATGGCACCACTTACACAGGTCCGATCTCTGTTTCCACGACCACGGTCTTGCGCGCAAAGGCATTCAAGACGAACTTTATTTCCACTAATGTCGATACGCAGACGTACATCTTTCTCGCGGATGTCATTACTCAAAATGCTTCTTACGTTACGCAGCCTTACGCAACTTGGGGGCATGACAAGGATGATGCCGGCAGTGAGTCTGGATACAACTTGGATGACGAATCAGATTGGGACATGGACCCCGACATCGTCAACGGTAACGAAACTACGGTTATTAATGCATTGAAGGCTATTCCCACGATCTCCGTGGTCACCAATTGGGATAATCTCTGGAGCGGTACCCCGTTGCCGGGCACAGGGCAAGATTCCGGTCGCGTTCCCTATGAGCCTGTAGGCATTTATATCCATGGTCGATCAAGCGAGCGTCCCAACTCTCTCGAATACTTTACCGCTGATGGAGCTGAGAGTTTTCAAGTGGACTCTGTGATCGAAATCCAAGGCCATTCCAGCCCCGGCCGATGGAACACAGACAAAATGTCTTTCCAAGTGAAATTCAAAGCGCCGCTGGCAGATCCCAACCTGAGCTTTGATCTCTTTAAAGGTACAGCCGACGCAGCGAATGCAGTTGATCAATTCGACACGTTGATTTTAGATGCAGGGTACAACTATGGCTGGACTCATTCCAATTTGAGTGTTCAGTCTGACTATGCCAGATTTGTCACCGACCAGGTGACTGCCGATTTGCAGAACCTTGCCACTGGAGGTGCAGCCCCTCATGGAAAGTTCGTACACCTTTATCTCGATGGGCTCTACTGGGGTTTGTACAACGTCCACGAACGCCCTGACGAACATTTTGCCTCTGACTATTTCGGAGGAAACAGCGAGCAGATTTTTGTTGTCAAGCAATCTACCAACGATATCGATGGCTTGAAGTATAGCTGGGCCAATGGTGGTTTAGCGGCGGAACAAGCGTATAACGACCTGCTGGTGGCTACTCGGCAGAACATGTCCATTGCTTCCAATTATGAGGCAGTGAAGCAGATTCTTGATGTCGATGCATTTATCGACTACATGGTCGTTCACATGTATGCCGGCAACGAAAATGATTGGCCACATAACAACTGGTACGCTACCTACGATCCAGTTTCACCAGACGGAAAGTGGCGCTTTCATGCTTGGGATCAAGAGCACGCTTTTCCCACCAACGACAACGGTGACAGTTTCACCCAGTTTGTCGATTTAACAGACGATAATGATCCACAAACACCAGCAGAAGTGTTTATCAATCTGATAGCTAACACTGAATTTCGCCTCAGGTTTTCTGATCGAGTTCAAGAACTAATGTTCAATGGAGGTGTTCTGACGCCAGCCGTTGCTCAGTCGATTTATGAAGCACGCACTAATGAGATTGACCAGGCAATTATTGGTGAGTCGGCTCGCTGGGGCGACAATCGCAGGTCCAATGATCCGTATACTCACAGTGATTTCATCTCGATCAAAAACGGAGTCCTGGCTGCTTTTTTCCCGGTGCGAACAGCAGTAGTTCTCTCTCAATTCAACGCCGACAATTGGTTGGTTACGCTGAATGCACCAAATTTCAACCAATATGGTGGAGAGATTACCACGCCGTTCAATCTCACGATGACCAATCCTAACGGCAGTGGCACCATCTACTACACTTTGGACGGAACAGATCCCCGTGATCCAACAGGTGCCCTTAGTCCTTCCGCTATCGCTTACACTGGTTCAATAAACCTGACCGACTCAACACGCGTCAGAGCGCGTGTACGTGACACGGCACAGTCTGGCACGGCGAACGACTGGAGTGCTGAAGTTAATAAAGCCTTCTTAATAGAAGAACCGTTATCTTTGCGGATTGTCGAGTTAATGTACAATCCGGCAGTAACTGGTGATTTAGAATACTTCGAGTTGTTGAATATCGGCACTTCAACAATTGACCTAACGGGTGTCCAGATCACAGATTTCTCGACGGGTGGTTACACGTTCGCTGGAGGCACCCTGTCTGCTGGCGAACGGATCGTTGTGGCACAGAATGTAGGCGCCTTCCAAAACCAGTACCCCCTTGTGACAAATCTCGCGTCGACCCCTTTCTCTGGTAGCTTGAGCAACGGTGGTGAGACCGTAACGCTTAAAGATGCTTTTGGGGTGATAATCCAATCCTTTAATTATAGCGACGATGGATTGACTGGTTGGCCCACTACTGCTGATGGCGGAGGATACTCCCTGGTATATGTCGGTCCGCTAACTGGCACCGAAGATCCGCATGCTGTTTCCCCTGCTGACCCGTTTGACAATCCGGCCAACTGGCAGGCCAGCGCGCAAATTGGCGGCTCACCGGGAACGGCAGAGCCTGCAGTTGAAAACGCTGACTTCAACAACGACACCTTCGTTTCGGGATCAGATTTCTTAATCTGGCAGCGTAACTTCGGGAAAACCTCTGGTGTTAGCAACGCTACTGGTGATGCTAACGGAGACAACATGGTCAATGGTGCCGACCTCGCCATCTGGCAGAACCAGTATGGCACGTCGATACCAATTGCGGCTGCGTTTACCAGTAATCTGGATATTGAAAGAGAGTCAGCCACACTGCAATCTGAGAGTCTTGGCCCACATTTAATGGGGCTGGCTGGTTTAGCTTACAAGACAGAAGCTGGAGACACCGATGCCAACGAAGCTGTTTTTGCTGAGGAGTCTGTAGATTTCCTTGGCGTTCGTACTTCTATGGTCCTTGAACAAGCCCTTTGGAGTGAGCTGTCCGAGCACGACGAAGCCCTGTCTATGTTTCTCAACCAAGAAAGCGAAGAAGAACTCTTAATAGAAGATATAACATCTATGCTTTCTGAAGATACAGTCGGTCAGCAGGCATAGTGTTACGGGCTATTTAATTACTATTGTTGCCACAGAGTCGGCTCAAACTTGCATAGCAAAAAACTAACATGCGAACTTTAAACCTCATTACTTTGATCGCACTTTGTTTTTGTTTAGATCGTGGGTTGGCCCAGATACCAGCGTTCTCAGGTGCACAGGGCCCGGGAGCTATTGCGACTGGCGGCAGGGGTGGTGACGTTTACCGAGTAACGACCCTCGATGCAGATAAGAGCGGCGTTGTGCCAGGATCACTACAGTACGGCATCAACAATGCTCCTGCCAATGGGCGAACTATTGTTTTCGATGTGGGGGGGACAATCTATTGGGATGGGCTTACTGCCAACGACAGGCTTCGTTACGGTAAGGCCAATATCACCATCGCTGGACAAACGGCACCTGGCCCCGGTATTACCATAGCGGGTACAGGAACCAAATGGACCGGCACGAACATAATCCTACGCAACATCTCGATTAGGCCTAATATCAACGCCAACGGCACCACCCACGACGCTTTCGACCTCCAGCTAAAAAACTCAATCTTAGATCATGTTTCAACATCGTGGTTCACCGATGAAGGAATTTCTCAGACCGATTCAGGACATACGACAACCGTTCAATACGCCCTGATCAACGAGGGTCTCAACTACAATGGTCATTCTTATGGATCGATTATTAGCACTGAAGTGAACGGAGCGCAAAACTCTTTCAACCACAATCTCTACGCTCACAACAATTCTCGAATGCCACGGTTAGGTTCGGAGATGGCCGTCACCGCCACCGGAGCAGTCACGGATTTCACGAACAACGTAATCTACAACTGGCCGAGTCGCGCGGGATATTCCGGTACAGACCAGCCTAGCAGCACCAATTTCTTGAGTAATTACTATATTCGCGGCAATAACAACGGAAGCACCATCTTTAAGGGTGGCGATAGCACCGCTAATCCAGGTGTCACCAAAATATTTCACCAGGGAAATCTTTATGATGGCAATAAAAATGGCGTGGCAGACGGAACTCCCGTAACCAGTTCCCAATTCACAGACTTGAGATTAATCGTTTCCCAAGCATTCGATATCAATGGAACCGGGGCAGTGGACTCGGCCACTTTGGCGCTGCAACGTGTGTTGGACTACGGAGGGGCCAACTGGAACAACCGCAACCCGATTGAAGAACGCATTGTCCAAAGCGTGCGCAACGGCACGGGCAATGTCATCAACTCCACGATTAGCGGCGTTCAAGCTACCGAATGGGCTCAAGTGCTTTCGCAGCAACCAAGTGGTGGCATCGCACCTTACGAGCGCGATGCCAACTGGGATGTTGACGGGGATGGAATTCCTGGCGAGTGGGAGCTCATGCATGGGCTTGATCCTGACGTGCCGAACAACAACGGCGACTTCGACAACGATGGTTACACCGATTTGGAAGAATATATTAATGACATCGCAGCCTGGCCGGCGCCGACGCCTATTTATTTCAATGGCGCGAACAGTCGCTATGCAGAGATTCAGAATTGGAGCGTTTCCGGTCAGACAATTAACATCGCCGGAAAGGGAAATACTGTCACGTCTACCAAGTGGCAACCCTCGCGCTTTGACACCGCCGTCATTGATCAGGGAACGGTGTCTGTCGATGCCGTGGGGCAGCACGCGGGAAATTTGCTTCTGGCAACTCAACCAAGTAGCAATGCCACATTAAATATCACGAGCGGTTGGATCAAAGTAGAAGATGCGCCTCACGGGCTCAGCGATGGCATTACGATGATTGGCGATAACCCGAATGCCACCGCGGTACTCAATCTCTCTGGTGGCAAACTGACCACCAAAACATTGCTGCGGGGTGCAGGTGGGACGTTTAATTTCACCGGCGGCACGCTGAGTGCTGAAACGGTTGGCTTCGATCTGGTAAACAATGGCGGCACAATTGCTCCTGGAAACAGCCCCGGAACAACCCACGTTATGGGTGAGCTGACCATCAACAGTGGTAGTCTGCAGATTGAAATCGGTGGCACCAACAGTGGAGAGTTTGACAAGCTTCTTGTTGACGGTGCAGCCAATCTTGGTGGGAATTTGGAGGTCTCACTCTTTGACGGATTCCAGCCCAGCATCGGGCAGTTTTTTCAATTCATCACTACCAACGGTGGCATCTTTTTCGATTTCGACTCCGTGCAGTTGCCTGCCCTCACTGGCGGCAAGTCGCTACGACTGGTTTACGGTGAAACTCTTGTCGGCTTGGAAGTAGTAGCAGCTCTTGCCGGCGACTTCGATGCTGATGGTGACGTTGATGGGAACGACTTTCTCCTTTGGCAGCGGAATCCCACCATAGGCAACCTCGCCGATTGGCAAGCCAATTATGATGCATCGCTCACGGCCGGCAGTTTCTCCGTGCCGGAACCTGTCACGGCACTCTTGCTTGGCGGCTGTGGATTGATCGTTTTTCTCTCCCGAAGAGCATAAGAAAGTAATGTACTATCTCTTCCGATCAATGCTGCTAGGCGGTTGCGTGGCTCTCGTATTTGTATGCACAGCTCAGTCTGAAATACATATCGTGGTCGGCACTCCAGAGCAAGGAGGTCAGTACACCTCAGTTCAAGCCGCAGTGAATGCTGTGCCTTCAACTGGAACGGAGCGCTATGTCATTGACATTATGCCCGGCATTTATCAGGAGCGCGTGTTTGTACTGCCTGACAAAATTACCCTTCGTGGCATGGGTGTCTTGCCAAGCGACACGAAACTCACTTACTTCGAGACCGCCAGCACGCCGCCCAATGAATCGACAGTCCACGCCAGCACGGTGATCCGCGGCAAAGATTTCATTGCTGAGAACCTGACCTTTGAGAATTCAGCTGGCAAGAATGCAGGCCAGGCTTTGGCGATTTATGTCCGAGGTGATCGAGCGGTTTTTAATAACTGTCGCTTTCTCGGCTGGCAGGATACCTTGCGCTCCGAGTTGGGAAGGCACTATTTCTATGATTCTTATATCGAGGGAAGCGTCGACTTCATCTATGGCAAGGGGCAGGCCTATTTTGAGAATTCCACGCTGTTTGCAAAATCATCGGGTTACTTGACCGCCCAAGGACGTGAACAAGCCAACGAATCCAATGGCTATGTGTTCAAGAATTCCACCATCACGGGAACAGCACCCAATGGCAGCGTCTATCTGGGGCGTCCCTGGCAAGCATACTCGCGTGCCGTGTTTATCGACTCAAAAATGAGTCCAGTGATCAATCCGGCAGGCTGGTCCACCTGGTCGGGAAACAACCACCTGACGTCTTACTTTGCTGAGTACAACAGCATGGACTTGAATGGCAATCCGATCAACGTTTCGAACCGGGTAAGTTGGTCACATCAGTTGACTGCCGCTGAAATAGCACAATTCTCCAAGGAAGCATGGCTTGCAGGTTCCGATGGTTGGAATCCAGTTATCGGAGTCCCTTCAGATCCCTCTGCCGATTTCGATGGGGATGGTATGATTGATGGTCGTGATTTCCTGATCTGGCAAAGAGGATTTGGCGCGACCAGTCAAAACGACAATTCGGGGGGCGATGCGAATTTCGATGGCATCGTCGACTCCGATGACCTAGCAATTTGGCAGGGACAGTACGATAATTCTGAAAACATCCTTAGCGCTTTTGTCGTTCGAGTCCCTGAACCATTCAGTTGGTCCATCCTTGGTTGGACATCCTTGTTGTTGAGCAGTTTACCCGTTCGTTGTGACCTATTTCACCGGTAACGATGTACCACTCCTTAGCACAGCATAGCCTGACGATAGCAGGCGTTGCCCTTTTCGGCTTTGTCTCCAACCGATTACTTATTGCAGACGACGAGACAGCTTCAGCGGATCTGCCGACTCAGGCTTGCATACGGGTATTACCAGATAACCAATTGCCCGACGACCAACGCCTCAGACCGCTCAAGTCGGCTCGAATCGGCCACTTCCCTTTCCACCCTCCCCAGACAGTCGACGAGTGGGAACACCGCGCGGAGTCTGTTCGCCGCAGGATTCTCGTCGCAACTGGGCTGTGGCCTATGCAGGAGCGTCCCTCTCCCCACGCTGTGGTTCATGGCAAGGTCGATCGGGAAGGATACACCGTGGAACGTGTCTACCTCGAAAGTTACCCCGGTCACTTCGTGACGGGAAATCTTTATCGTCCTAAAGGTAAATCAGGGCCTCTGCCGACCGTGATTAGCCCCCACGGACATTGGCCCGGAGGACGTTTTCATGATTGGGGTCTCGAAGAGATCCGCACACAGATTGCGCAAGGTGCCGAGCGATACGAAGTGGGAGGTCGCTATCCGCTGCAAGCTCGTTGCGTTCAGCTTGCCCGCATGGGTTGCAACGTGTTTATCTACGACATGGTAGGGTACTGCGATAGTCAGCAATTGACTGAAGAGGTTATCCACGGAACAAAAGGTCCCCGACCAGAATTTTACGGTCCCAATGATTGGGGCTTTTTTAGTACCCAAGCCGAATTGCGGATGCTCAGCCCGCTCGGGCTCCAGACCTACAATTCACTTTGCGTACTCGATTGGATAATCAGTCTTCCTGAAGTCGATCGAGACAGAATCGCCGTGACCGGTGGCAGCGGTGGGGCAACCCAAACATTAATGCTCTGTGCCACCGACGACCGCATTGCCACAGCCTTTCCTGCGGTGATGGTTTCCACGGCCATGCAGGGAGGGTGTACTTGCGAGAATGCTTGTTGCCTACGTGTGGGAGCGGGTAACGTCGATTTTGCTGCTCTATTCGCCCCCAAGCCATTGGGCATGGCATCGGCCGACGATTGGACGAAGGATTTCCAGGAAGATGGTTTTCCTGAACTATGCCAACTCTACGAACTTCTCGATGCCCGCGAGAACGTTTCCTTGGCGTCACTAACTCAGTTTAAGCACAACTATAACTTCGTCAGTCGGTCCGCAATGTACGAGTGGTTTAATCAGCACTTAGATCTGGGCTTGGAGACACCGATTGTCGAGCAGGATTTCGTGCCCTTATCCGAGGAGGAGTTGACCGTCTGGGGGCCAGAGCATCCTGCGCCTTCCCAGAACGAGAATTACGAACGAGAGCTGCTAAAGACAATGAACCGATTGTCCAAGGCCTCGATCGAAGCCATTGATCCACAAGACCTCGAGTCGCTCCACCGTTATCAAGAGATAGTTCGTGGTGCACTGGAAGTCCTGCTCTCCTGCAAAATGCCAGATGCCACAGAAGTTGATTTTACGCAAGTAAAACGGAAGGACTACGAAGATTATCTGGAAGTTTGTGGCCTTGTACACAATCGAGATCGTAAAACCGAATTGCCAGCGGTTTTGCTCCTTCCTAAGCAATGGAATGGAGAGTTTATCCTCTGGGCACACGGAGTTGGCAAACAAGGGCTCTTTGCCGCTGACGGAATGCCCCTTCCTGAGATTCAAAAATTGCTCGACCACCATTTCGCAGTAGCTACCGCGGATTTGTTCCACCAAGGGGAGTTCCTTGAGGATCAATCGCAGTTGAACCAATCTCGCACGGTAGACTCCGATAGAGACCTGGCACCCTATACCTTCGGGTACAACCCCACGATGTTTGCTCATCGGACTTGCGATCTCTTGACCTTGATTGCCATGTTGAAGAATTGGGACGATTCTCCGCGAACTCTCCACCTCTTCGGAACCGAGGGCGCCGGAGTTTGGGCGCTGGCAGCGCGAGCACTGTCAAAGGAGGAAGTCGCGTCTGCTTTTGTCGCTACCGAGGGTTTTCGCTTTGCTAACTTGAGTTCCTGGCGAGACACCAATTTTCTGCCGGGAGCGGTCAAGTACGGCGACGTGCCCGGGCTGATAGCCCTCTCGGCCCCATTGCCGTTGTGTGTATCAGGCGAAACTTATGACGAATCGTTCTCCTTAGCAAATTCAGCCTATGAAGCCTCAAATGCGCAGGACGCTTTCGAATTGCTCGACACTGATGAAACCGTGAGTGCTACGCATCTCATTGGTAGATTCCTTGAGGCTTATCGTCGCGGAAATAACTGATAGAATAGCCTCGTGGCCGATCCAGTAGCGTCCTTCAAGGATTCCCTCGTGAAACAATTCATCTGGCGTCCAATCAGCACAATTCTGTTGTTTGCTGGTCTTTCTATGCCCACTCTGGCCGAAGCGACTCAACCGGAACTTGTCGGGTGGGATTCTGCAACGGAGATTCTTGCTCAGATAGTTCCTCCGGAGTTTCCCGATCGAGATTTTCCAATCACCAGGTTCGGTGCCATAGGTGATGGCAAGACGGATTGCCTTGTTGCTTTTCAAACCGCTATCACCGAATGCGCCAATTCTGGCGGAGGGCGCGTCGTGGTGCCCGCTGGTCGATGGTTGGTCAATGGTCCTATTCACTTGCAAAGCAACGTCAACCTCCACCTCGAAAAAGATGCGACAATCGCCTTCAGCACGAATCCGAAGGATTATTTGCCCCTGGTGTTAACTCGATTCGAAGGCACCGAGGTGATGAACTATTCACCCTTGATCTACTGCTTTGAGCAGGAGAACATCGCGGTCACCGGCGATGGTGTGTTCGACGGGCAGGCGGGTGCAGATCGGTGGTGGAACTGGAAGGGCCATTGGGGGGGTACCGACGAAACAGGTTGGAGCAAGGGGGATCCCGATCAGATTAAGGATGTGGAGAAGCTATGCCAACTTGCGGATGCTGGAGTTTCCCCAGGAGAGAGAATCTTTGGAAAAAATCACTATCTCCGTTCGAGTTTCCTCCAAGCCTATCAGTCGAAAAATATACTCATTGAAGGTGTCAAGTTTATCAACTCGCCCATGTGGGTGATCAATCCGGTTCTCTCAGAGAACATTACAATTCATGGCGTAACCGTGGAAAGTCACGGCCCCAACAACGATGGCTGCGATCCTGAGTCTTGTCGCAATGTCTTGATCGAAAACTGTGTGTTCAACACGGGCGACGATTGTATTGCCATCAAGTCGGGCCGCAATGTCGATGGCCGGCGCCTGGCCACTCCCAGCGAAAACATCATCATTCGTGGCTGCACCATGAAAGATGGGCATGGAGGAGTGGTGCTGGGGAGCGAAATGAGTGGTGGTATTCGCAACATCTTTGTCGAAAACTGCCAGATGGATAGTCCGAACCTGGAGCGTGCCATCCGGCTGAAGTCGAATTCCTTGCGAGGTGGTTATCTCGAAAACTTGTTTGTACGCAACATCGAGGTAGGCCAGGTCAGCGAAGCCATTGTGAGCATCAATCTCCAGTACTGGAACGAAAGTGGAGAGCACTTTCCAACCGTTCGCAATATTTACATCGACAACGTGACTGCTCAGAAGAGCAAATACCCACTGTACCTGGTCGGTCTGCCGGAGCGGCCCATCGAATCTGTTTATTTAAGAAATTGCATGTTCCATCACGCAGCCCAGCCCAGTGTGATCGAGCACGTCAGCCAGATATACTTTGAAAATGTGAGCCAGCCACGGTAATTAATTCATCTCGAAATTATTATTCCGATTTGATGGTATCACCACCTCAGACTGGGGCGACAAGCGCCCCGGCTCGCTTTTAATGTCCAGGCTTAAATTTCCGGCAGAACTGAAATTAAGCTTCAACGACGTCGGCTGCTCTTGCCGAGATTGAGTTCAATCAGGAAGTTTTCTTCGATGGGCCGGTCCGTACAGAATTCAACCCCCAGTTGAGTTTGTTCATTGTACTCCGGGGGGATTCTCTCTTTCCCGCCCATTTCCTTGGAAACCTTCACGCGGTAATACCCCATATACATGCCGGGAAGCTCACGTGAGATTTGAGGAGTCACGGTTCCGAATTGATTGGACCAGACGCGTTTTTCTTCGAGCCACTCTGCCAAAAAAGGTTCAGGCTCGAACGTAATCAATGCGCCGGGTACAATTCGGCCGTTGAACTTCAAGACCAATTCGGGACTGACGAGGCTCAAGACCGATTCGTTCCAACTATTGATTCGGTCAGTAATTTCTTCGGGGCTGATCTTGCCGTCAGAGTTTGCATCGACTCGCACCATGCCTTCTGCCAGCCCCGGTGCGCTTTGCACCTCTGCGTCATCTATAAAGCCGTCCGAGTTCTTGTCAAACAACTCGAACGCCTTGGCAGAGGCCGCCTCGGGATCAATCGTTACTTTCTGTATGCTGCCGGATCCCCCACAGGAAACTAGGGGGAGAAGCAGCAATGTGAACCCAAAACAGCGCATTCTGGCGATAGCGGTCAAATGCCATCCAGTACTGATATAGGAGGTGTGTACCAAAACACTAGATCACAATGAACTCAAACAGTAGTTCGCGCCGTTGAGCTTAAGGGACATTGCCATCGTCACGAGCACTCAGATTGCCCCACACCTGAGCATTGATGTCGTATTCAATCGCATGGACCGATCCATCCACATAAGCAACATTTAGAGTGGCAGGATGAGCACTGCCCATCCGTTTGTGACCGAGTATTCTATCATTATCTCGGATCGGAAGTTCACCAGAAGTATCTCCTGTTACTGGGTCTTGGCTACCACTGGGAAACCGCACGGTGTCCCAGTCATAACCCTCCCACATCGAATTGTTGTCGCCAGGATTATCGCTTCCATTGGGATTATCACCAGTCGCGATTACCTCACTATAATGGCGAGGATGGCAAAACTTCTCACCTGCCATGATCGTGTTCGCGGTGCCATCGGTAATATGCCGCATTTGCGCACCCGTTCTTAGAGTCACAATACCTCTGAAGGTATTAGCGATTCCAGCGTCATCAACGTCCCACTTACAATTTGGATATCCAGAGAAGCAGTCTGAGAAATCGGCATTGGGTGGTGGTCCAGGCCCGGTTGCTACACTCGCAGGTCCTCCGCTGGCTGCATAATCGGTCTTGGCATCGAGCGCGGGCATATCCGCATTGAATGCAATCTCAACGGCAGGCAGGCCTACAGCAGGCCTCCGGCTTGGGCAGTTGAATAGTGGTATTACGACTGACCGTTGTTCCGCCAGAGCGGCGCGCTTGGCCGGTCCCTTCAGTCCACTACCGATCAAAGTCACGTTCGTTTGTTCCAGCAGGGGCGCTACCTGGTAAATCCAACCCCCCGGCTGGCCAGGGCCTACGCCACGGTCAGGATCGCCCATCCAGCGGAATCCCCAGCCACCGGCCGGAAACTCCTTGTGAGTGCTTTCATAGTTGAGCATTCCCAGGGCAATTTGCCGCAGGTTGTTCTTGCATTGGGCGTTCCGAGCTGCCTCGCGGGCTGCTTGGATTGCGGGGAGCAACAGGGCCACCAAGACACCAATGATTGCGATCACCACCAATAGTTCGACCAAAGTAAAACCACGGATCAACCGAACCGCATTCCGATGTGAGGACCTACTCATGAGAATACTCTCCATTGAAAAGAGAAAACATTTACGAGAGGGCTCTTGCACCCGCCATGGAATCATCGTACAAGACAAGCAGATTGCACCCCAGTGTCTGTTTTTGCAATAATGACACCAAAACACGCAATCACTGTAGGTATCGTATCAAATCTTGGCTTTTCAGCAAATCCTTGTAGCCTCGTTGTTATGACCCAACCTAAAGATATTGCCCTGGCTTTTCCCCGTGGCGGACACCTCGAACTGTTGATCGAAGGTGTGCTGAGCTACGCCGATGAAAAACAACTCAACTGGTGCTATATCACCGCACTTGAGTCCCATGTGATTAGTGTGCTCGAACTAGCGAATTGGCCAGGCCACGGTATTCTTGCCGCGATCAACACCGAAGAAGAGGCTGCCTGTGCCAAGTCGCTCAAGGTTCCCATCGTCAATATCTCGAGCGCGCTACCGGATCTTCCTGTCCCCAGTTGTATCATCGACAATCATGCGATGGGGGTGCTTGCCGCCGATCACTTGATCAGCAAAGGCTTTCGCTCCTTTGCCTACTATGGACTCAAAGACGTCGAGTATTCTCGGCAACGACAGGCAGGCTTCGTCGACAAACTGAAAACGGGTGAGTTTACTGCGGATGAATTCTTGGCATATCCAACTTACGCCCACGAAGCCAGCGATTGGATCTCGCAAAATCATGAACTTGCACAATGGCTCGTTGATTTGCCCAAGCCGCTTGGGATATTTGCCGTTTCAGACTACAGGGCCCGGCAAATCCTCGATGCCTGCCGCAATTCAGGACTTCGTGTACCCGAAGAAGTGGCGATCCTGGGTACTGGAAATGAAGACCTGGTTTGCGGACATGTTGTTCCTACGCTGACCAGTGTGGCGAGGAATAACTTCCTCCAAGGTTATCGCACCGCAGAGTTGCTCGACAAGCTGATGCGAGGCGAGCCGGTGCAAGGGGACCCACTCCCTATTCCGCCACTGGAGATCGTCGAAAGAGATTCTACCAGAACTTTTGCGGTCTCCGATTCACGACTACGTGATGCGCTGGAATACCTCCACGAGAACATGCATGAACCGTTATTTTCTATCGACGACATTACTCGGCAGGCGAGTGTTTCCCGTCGCTGGTTGGAATACGCCTTTCGTGATGCGTTGGGAGAGACACCCTATCAATATTTGCGTCGACAAAGACTGGCACGCGCCAGACGTTTGTTGGTCGAGGAGCCGAAAACGAAGATCTATAAGATTGCCCAGTGCAGCGGATTCTCCTCCGCGAAGCAACTGGCGATGACGTTCCAGCAGGACTTTGGCATGAGTCCTCGCGAGTATCGGCGTATCTCTAAATCATAGTGCGACATCCTGTCGTGGACTCTGCTAATTGAAGCGGATCTATCCTCAGAAGGGTTTGCTGAGCTGCTCGGTGCTCGGCTGGAAGACTAGCATTTCGCGAGGGTTGATTAGTCGTTTGGAAGCCCAATGGGAAACTTCCTTGGGATCGCACGTTTGACCATTTTCGGGTCAGAATTTCCGCAAAAAGCTTCAATTTGTTCTTCAGTTTTGCGCATCCCGTTTATACTCGCATCATGTGGTTGCCTTAGTTGGCTGCAACAGGCTTACATAGGATTACCTCCCTTTTCAGCAGACTTGTCTGCTAGTTGGTTTCACGCTTTACCGGTAACGACCAGCAGCCAAATTGTAGGAGAGAATGCCCGATTTAGGGCCTTTCGCAGCCCTGCGTTTAATAGGAACTATATTGCAAAAACTCCCAATTTACGGAAACCCCCTGGTGATTAGGATGGGTTATATCATTTGGGTTAATTGCAAGATCAAATGAACTTAGGACTTTGCGTTTGGGGCATTGTCGAAAAGTAAGGCATTTAGAAACTTATCGCCACGAACTTTTCATTAACTTTTTTATGAGTCGTTGATTTCACTTCTTTGAAGCTCATCAGCGCTAACGGTTAGACTTGGGAGGGTGCTTATAAAAAACTTGATGTTTACTTGTTAATTTCTTTTGTTCTTGACTGGTGCTCGTGTTTAGCCAGTCTCATTCACAACTTGGTTAGGAGACGACTAATGATGAAGAAACTACTATTTGCAACTTTGGCACTTGGTGCCGTCACTCTCTTGGCTTCGCATGCTTCTGCTGTCGCAATTCACACCTTTGATCCAGGTGGTGCCGATGCGGAACTTCGCGAATCTGCTCCACTGGACGCCCGTGGCGGCGGAAGTGAGATTGCTTCCCGAATTGCCAGTGGAAGTCGAAACAGTTTGATTTATTTGAAATTTGGTGTAGGTGGTTTGACTCCTGCTGACCTGGCCAACACCATCTCCATTCAAACGCACATTCGCAATAGCAACCTTTCCAACGGACGTATCAAAGACAGCGTGGATCCAGTCAACAATCCCAATGCTGGATTTGACTATTACGTTCTGGATCCCACGCTGACAAATGCCAACTGGAATGAAGCTACGATTACACCAACCTCCGCGTTTGTGGATGGAATCGGTTATAACTTCGATGGTAATTTCGACACCAAGGGTTCTGGAACTCCTAGTTCTCCTACCGCAGGCTTGACCTTCTTGGGAACCAAGAGATTCCGTGATCTGGTACCACCCGAAAGCAACTTGCCGATCGGCGAGAGTTTTAACCTGCACCTGGCCCCGGGAAGCGCATTGCACTCGGCGATTGTTGCAGCCCAAGGTACTGCTCATCAAACGGTTTCTATCGTCATGTCGGTGAACCACGAGACGAGTAGTCCCAATAGCAACTGGCTTGGCTTTAACTACCTGTTTTCTCCCAAGGAGTGGGTAGCATCCCAAGGATTGCCTAGACACTGGGCACCCAGCCTCACCATTCCAGAACCATGCAGCTTTGCTTTGCTAGGCATCGCTGGTCTGGCTTTGGTTGGTGGACGCAAGCGAGGCTAGTCGCTCCTTGCAAAGAGTGAACGGTTCGAGAAACGCCCCCTTTGTGGATTTCCCACAAGGGGGGTTTTCTGAACCTCCTGATAATTCAATAGAAGAGTCTACAAGTTTCATTTTAGAGTTTTCCCGAAACGATCTGGGGCAGCAGTTTTGGGATACCACGATATTCCGCGAGGGCAATTTTGGGCAGGCCGGGTGGCCTCCCCCCCTGACAGCGAGACCGATCTGCAGCGAGTTCCGCAACGAGAACCGCATCGATGAGTTTTCAATTCATGTTTATTAATGGAGTGGGGAAGATGTCCTATACCAAGCTACTTTCAATCTCTGTGTTCACTTCTTTGCTGACGATTTGCAATTCGATTGGCCATGCGCAAATCACCGAGTTTGCCTGGAATGGTTCAACCGGAGCTCAATCCTGGCAGCAGAATGGAAATTGGAATATGGCCAATTTCCCCAATGATCCGCAGCACGTTGCCAATTTCGCGGTCCCACTTGCGGGCAATCTGTCGGTCAACCTCGGCACCGCCGGTAGCGATGTGACCGTCGCCGGAGTGAATCTGGGAAGTACGTCCAACGCAGTGACCACGGATATCACCTCGAGCGGTGCGATTCTGCGTTTGCAAAACAACTTTGTCCAAGCGCTGGCCAATGCCGATTTCAACAACAACAGCTTCGTGGATGGTGCAGACTTCATCATCTGGCAGCGGGGGTTTGGCAGTACAGGCGCTCAGGCAACCAACGCAACGGGTGATGCCAATGGCGATATGCTCGTCGATGGCGTCGACCTGGGGATTTGGCAGGCCAACTATGGACTCAACGCCACGGGAATCAATAGTGGTCGAGCGATTCTCAATTCCGGTGGACTCACGGGTTCGGTCAACCGCATTTCTGCTCCCGTTCGCCTCGTGGCTGAAAACGTCGATGTCAGCGGCTCAGCCAACTTGGTGATTGATGGAGGGGTCACCTTCGAGCACGACACACCGGTTGAAGGCACCGTCAGTGCTTCGTTGAATGTCCTCGGTAATATCACCACGACGGTTAATGGTACGATCAACCTCACGAATCAGCTTACCGGGATGCGTGGCGATTTTGGGCTGAACAATTCTCAAAGTTCTCGTGGTACGCTGATTGTGAATGCCGTGATCGACGATGGCGCGAACGATAGCGACCTGTTTATTGGGGCAGCCAGCAATGGCCTGAGCTTCCCCCTGCACACCGTGCGGCTCAATTCTGCCAATACCTACAGCGGTGGCACCATCCTGAGACGCGGAAATGTAGAAATAGCCAATGACGCTGCCTTCGGCACCGGGCCGATCAGGCAACAGGGACCAGCCAATCAGTTTGGGTACAACATTATCGCAATTGGCGGTGATCGGACGATCGCCAACAATATCACGATGGCCCAGTGGCAAACCTTCAAGGGCAGCAACTCGATCACTCTCTCGGGAGCCATCACCCAAACGAACAATCGTGGTCTGGTGAATCAACTCGATGCAGGTGAGACCCTCACCCTGACCGGACGACTCGATATCTGGGAAGATGATGAAGCCCTGGTTCGCGAATTCGAATTCGATGGGGCTGGCAGGACCGTCTTTAACGGTATCATTCGTGACGATCCATTGCTCTCTGGACAAGATCGCCGGATTCACAAATCGGGCACCGGCGTGTTGCTTATCGACGTTAATGCTGGTGACAACCAACATTCAGGTCCCACAACGATTGTTATGGGCAACTTCCATTATGCTGACAACAACTCACTCAATTCTGGTGCAGGGACTATCATCTCACGAGGTGGAGCCATCGGAGTCGATACGGGCGTTGCCAACAATGTTACTTTCGCCCAAAAAATTAATCCTGTGAGTACGGGTGGCCTGATGCTTGCTCCCAGCGATGCTGCGGCCAACTTGAACTTCACCACGACCCTCGCGAATGCTGGGAAAATGACCGTCGCAGCACCTGAAACCGGTTTGACCTATACGGGGACGATTACTCCAGCGAATTCCAAATATGGACTCGGGGGTGGTACCGGAACCTTGACTCTCCCCAATGCTCAACTGACAGGGGCTAATTCCTTGGAGGTGAGGAACGGGGGCACGGTCGAACTTTTGGGAGATAATACCTATACCGGCAAGACGACCATCATCACGAAATACACGGCATCCCATCAAGAACAGGCCCAAGCCGATTCCAGTAATGTTAATCGAGCGACAGGACTTTTCTACGATCGGCTGGTGTCGCCCACTCTTGTGGTCGATGACCTCGCAAACGGTGGCGTAGCGAGCAGCATCGGCTCGGCGACCTCCGATGCTGCCAATCTGTTTATTCAAGGTTCGACACTCAAGTATGTCGGGACAGGCGACAGCACCAATCGTTTGTTTACCATTGGAACCGGAGGCGCAACCCTCAACTCGTCTGGAACCGGCGCTGTCATATTCTCGAATACTGGCGTGCTGGGTCGAGATGATGCGGAAAGTCGGCTCGGGTCGCTTGATGATTTCAGCGGGCAACCCAATGAAATCACCAATGTTGCCGACACCAGCGACATTATTATCGGAATGCCAGTGAGCGATCCGAGTCCTGGCGGTGTCTTCACCCAACCTCCCTGTAACCCCGATGGTTCGAACTGTATCCCCGCGGGTACGGTCGTGACGGGTATCTCCGAAGATGGAACAACGATCGGCATCAGCAACAGTTTTCCGTTTATCTTCAAGCCGAACACAAACATTGTCTTCGGTACGGTGCCCAGGACACTGACTCTCGACGGCACGAATGCGAATGACAATACCCTGGCCTCGGTGATTAGTAACTCAGCGGCTGGGGGTATCGTGGGAGTCACCAAGAAGGGTAGCGGCAAATGGGTTCTCACGGGTTCCAACACCTACACGGGGGACACCACGGTAGAAGCTGGAATTCTCAGCATGAACAACGCATTTCTAGCTAATACCTCCACCGTAAGAATGAATGGTACGGGAGTGCTCGACTTGAATTTCGCAGGTTCGGACATCGTCAACAGATTGTTCTTCAACGGCGCTCAACAGGCGAATGGCACTTGGGGCCGCATTGGTCACCCCACGGCCATGTTCACCAGTGCCTTTTTCACGGGCAATGGCTTGCTGAATGTTGGTGGCGGACCGCTGGGCGCTCTGGCCTCAGTGCCTGAGCCAAGTGCTCTGATGTTGTCCGCAATTGCCACGCTTTGCCTGACCGGTTTGAGGAGGAAATCTCAGTTGACCAGGTGAGCAACATCAACTGGGGAATCGTTGCAAAAGCACCTTTGCAAGTATGGTCTAACTGGCACATCGGTAGGTTGAGGAAGAATCCTCATCGATACGAGTCATGGCGAAGAGTTCTCGTAGAGCGTTTACGTTAGTCGAGCTCTTGGTGGTAGTCGCCATTATCGGTGTGCTGGTCGGGTTGTTGCTTCCCGCCGTTCAGGCTGCACGAGAATCGGCACGACGGACTGAGTGTATGAATACCCTCAGGCAGTGGGCAGTGGCCATGCACTCCTATCACGGAGCGAGACAGGCCCTGCCCCCTGGTGCCCGGGAGAATCCTCGGCAAACCTGGGTGATGTATCTCTGGCCCTACATTGAGCAGGGACCCCTAGACCAAGGCAATGATTTCAAAACGCCGTTCTTCCAACCTCCGGGGACAATTCACTACACCCTGAATGGATTGACGGGGCAATTTGTCGAAAGTTATTACTGCCCGAGCGATATCGGCTCAGACCAGACCGTCGGTGAATATCAGCGGCGTCGTGGTAATTATGTGGTCAATTGGGGAAACACGCCCTATGGCTGGCCACTCGATCCATTGGGTTTGGCTCCCTTCTCCTATATCGGAGGCGACGGGAGGAAGCCCCGCAAGACCGATCTGTCAGATGTGACTGACGGGACTTCTCAGACACTGCTGATGTCTGAAACGCTTAAAGCGTGGAGTAACGAAGACAACGACTGGCGAGGAGACATTCAAAACGATCAAGGCAATTTCCGCTTTCAGACATTGTTGACCCCAAATACTTCCGCCCCCGACATCATCAAAGGTGGCTGGTATCGACCTAACGTCGATCCTACGATGCCAGCCGCTGCAGGAAGTCGACAAATCTACGCTGCACGCAGCAGGCATCCCGGTGGAGTCAATGCTGCATACTGTGATGGCTCGGTTCACTTTGTCAGTGAAACGATTGCACTAACAACTTGGAAGGAGTTGGGTAGTATGAACGGAGGCCTCAATGAATCGTTTGACCAGGAGTATTGGAACCGCTAACAGAATGCGAATTGCCTCGCTGGGAAAACTACCCTTGATAGTGCTGTCCACGATCATTACTGGATGCACTGATCCCAACGTGGGGATGATAGAGGGCACGATTAGTGTCGATGGTGAACCCGCCAAGATGGGCTCGATCTCTTTTTTTCCTGTCGACGGAGAATCGTTTACTGCAGGCGGTGCAATCGAGGAGGGTACCTATCGTGCCAAGGTTCCAGTTGGAGAAATGCGAGTCGAGATCCGGATCCCCAGAGCGGTCGGCGAAGTGAAGCTCTACGACGTGCCAGATAGCCCGACTCAGCCACTTTTGGAGGAGGCCCTGCCGGCACGCTTTAATGATCGCAGTACCCTGCGGATCACAGTGGTTCCCGGTCAAAGCCATCATGATTTCGAGGTGAGCACCAAATAATCCGGTGACTTCGTACTCTCATATTAGAGAATTAAATCGATCCTCGGGCAATTAACCTGTTCAATAGGCGTCTCGCTGAATCAATTCGCCATCGGTTGAAAGTATTAATTTATCCCAAACGGCCAGTTCCCCCGGAGGGGCTAGCGTCTCGATGTCGTTGTTGATCCATTGCACGCTACCATCGCACATGGCAACAAACAGTCCGTCCAGATGCATACTTCGAGGGCAGGCCTGACGGTTTGACCGCGTGGTTGCCCCGGAGCAACCCATTCCCAGTCGCGTCAGCTCAGCGTCACCTCCAACGGACTGAGATACACCAACACACCCCACGATGTCGTCAGCTTTTGGATACGGGCAGTTTGGGCCCCGGGCATCTCCATAAAAACCGTAGGCTGCCACGGCACTCGGACCTGCCCCTTCCAACGCCCAGGTGCCGCGTACATCTCGCTCATTCACACCCGTTCGTATTTCAGCGAGTAGAAATGTGTTGGTCGTGCCGTCCGTGATGTCTTTAAACCTCGAGGTGAGATTGGCGCCCATGACTCCTCGAACTTTGTGGTATTGCCAATTGATCAGATACCCGGAGCACCCTTGTCGATCGATGTCCCCGCAGCCTTGGGCGCGTGACAACATGCCCGTTCCAGCGTTTGCGCCATAATTCGCGCGTCCCCATTTGCCGCCCAAGTATCGAATTTCACTAAACGAATCAGAGTCAAGCAGTACCTGGTTGTAGTAATCCGAAGGGCAAAGCAGAAGTTCTATTTGAATCTCGTGAATGTGTGCATTGACCGGATCGGTGATTAGTTTCGTGAAATCAAAGTTGTCGTAAATGGCCTGCATATCAGTGAATGGCAAGGAAGCAATTATCCAGTTGGGACCGAAATTGGCATTGTTCTTGGCGTCCATGTCGTCAGGGTTTTCCCATGTCGTTGCAGGAGGGAATTCGTTCTTGACTAAGTGATAGTCGTGCAATGCCAATGCAATTTGTTTGAGATTGCTCTGGCACTTGGCGCGTCGCGCACCCTCTCGGGCAGCTTGGAGCGCAGGCAGCAACAACGCCACCAAGATTCCAACAATGGCAATTACGACCAGCAATTCAACAAGTGTGAATCCGCTTTTGGAACGTCTCACTGCATTTTCCATGAGGATGTTCATGTTGAATTGAGATCTAAGTATCGAATGTGAGCCACGCGACACGCGCACATACCTACGATAAATACAAGATGAGTGGTCAGGCACATGTCGGTGCATCCCGACGATCAGTGAAAAGCGAATTCACATTTCCATTCTGAGAAGTAACCAGAAGGTTGGCAAGTTGCCAAGGAGAACTCCATCTAGCGATTCGAAATGAACTGCGCGAATTCGGAGTGTCGGTTCGCAGGGACAGACATTTCCTGCCGTCATGGCTCCTAAAAGAGAATCGTATCAATCGATCGCAGCGACCTCGCTAGCTTAATGACATTCACGGTGGCAGCGGGGGCATCGGCAGCGCTCGCGCTTAGAGCTTCGGTTGGTGCAAACGTATTTCACTTCCCATTCATAGCCGCAGGTATCGCATTCATATTTGTGCTCTTCGAGTACGTTCACACAGCGAACCCAGCCGCATACGGGGCCGCAGCACTTTTCCCAGGGGAAGCGAAAGCCGGGAACGCAAACCAATTCAGAGACCACCTTCCAACAAGTTTTTTCTTCTTTATCTTCAACTCGTTTTGGACAGCAAACAGGTTCGCAACAAGTGCAGGGTGCTCTGCGACAATGACGGCATGCAGCGGGATTAACCAGGTCATCCTCGATGGCTTCCTTAGTTTGTGGGGCCGGAATACGTGTAGCTCTCTCTGAGGCATTACCAGAATTAGAAAGAAAGTAGATACACCAGATCGTTGCCAGAGAGAATAGCAGAGTGATAGGACGAATAAGTGTCTTCATGTTCTAGTTTCCATGATTCTGTTCGGAACCTAATAATCGATCCTGAAGCGAGTTCCCAGGATCGTGTAATGGCCTGATGTCTGTCCAGCGACTGGAGCATGATCATCGATTTCGCCGTGTATGGCGTTGAACTGCATACTGGCATAGGGATTCCAATACCAGACCAACCCAAGCGTATGGCTTGTGCCGACGCCACCGAGCACATCCTGGTCGGAGAAATCGGCGTGAGACCAACGATAAGCCACTTGCCAGGCGCCCCAGCCTCCGCGGATTCCATCATCGCAGGTATCGACCAAGAAGAAATTTTCTAGGGGAATAGGACGATCCAACTGGCCCGACTCGCGATCCCAAGGCATGTATTCTCCCGTCAGAAAATAGGCAATGTAAGCATATCCGCCATGAAGAAGCACATCCTCGAATCCATTGCGATCAACCCAATTGTGCTGGTACTCGCCCACTATCTGGACGGGCCCAAAATTCCAAACATTTTCAAATGCGAGCAATTGATAGTTGTCGGCACCGGCAATCGCGCCTGTATCCAGCCAGCGCCGAGTGGATCTTGCCTCGGGTCGAGTTTGAAAGCGGGCCTCATTGGAAGTGATTCCTGGTATGGGAGTGCCATCCGGATTGGCTACTGTTCCTGCAACAGCAAAGTGACCATAGCCGCGCCCATCAGACGGAGCATCATACCAGAACGTGGTTGCCATACGACCGGCTAATTCGCCTTGGAAGTGATCTCCAATGTATATGCCTTCATCTTGAATAAGCCTTTGATTGAATACACCAAATCGCCAGTTGTAGACAAGATCTTCGCTAAAACCATAGGCTTGGATCCCAAGTCGGCGAGAATCTTGATTGAATCCTTCAATTACAAATGGACGTTCTAGAAAGATGTTGTAACGACTACTATTGATGTGGTCTAAGCCATAAGGGCGCTTTTGATTTCCAGCGAGGATTGTTTGAAAGAAAGGAACATCGTTCCATCCCATATAGACATCTCGGAATTCAAAGTCATTGGCAGCCGCGAATTCCATTTCCACTTTGTATTCCATGGTTTTCCACAGTTTGCCATCAGCATGCAGGCGAACTCGACGGAATCCAAAGCGGTCCTGGGGGGTAATATCAGGATTGCCTGTCTCGAAGGCATTCGTACCAGGTGAATTTCCTGGAAATCCCCAATAGTCCAAATGAATACGCCCAGCAATTCTCATGGTCTCTTCGCCGTGACCCATGACGACGTATTTATTCAATTTCTCTTTCACATCAGAATAGTTTTTTTCGAGTTCGACATAATTCTCATTTAATTCTGTGAAGTTCTCTTCAAGTACAGAAAATCTTTCTTCGAGAGTTAACTCCTTAGGTGGATCATCTAGTAAATAGGTATCAAAAGCAGATACCTTCACCAGTGCGTCTGTCTCTGCAGTTTGGAAAAGGCCGTCTGTGACCTCACCCACAGCTCCTGATGACAAGAGTAATGCTATGGGTCCGGTCAAAACTCTGAGAAATCTCACAAGTTTGCCGACAGTGCTCATACGGCAGTGATTCGTTAGGTTGGCCACGTCAATAAGTTCTTACGAGGACGAAATACGGGTGAGAAGCAGATCTCTGGTGCCTGAGCCGAGACTCCCAGCGCAGGGGCCTTACCATTGGAATAATCGGCACCATTTATCCGTTAGAACCGGAATCACCGCTTATCTTCATATAATCTTCATAAACCGGCCGAAATAATCGGAAAAACCAGTAGCTTTTACCCTAGTGGAAGGGATTCCCCAGTCCGCAAACTTTAACACACCAATGGAGCTTTTCGCATGATTTGAATGCCCGGGATGACGGGCAAAAAGTGGGAAAACCGGGGATAGGGTTGACCTCTGACTCCAGCTATAATCGAGAATTAGCTTGTTTTTTGCCTGTTTCTCTTTCTTGGAAGCTGCACCATGGCCTCGGTCACCCTGGAAAATGTCGCCAAAATCTATCCCGGTGATGTGTATGGCGTTAGAGACTTTGATCTGGAAATCACCGACGGCGAGTTTCTCGTACTCGTGGGGCCCTCGGGTTGCGGAAAAAGCACCACCTTGCGAATGATTGCCGGACTGGAGACGATCTCCGCCGGTACACTTAAGATTGGAGACCGGGTAGTCAATGATGTTCATCCTCGCGATCGAGATATCGCGATGGTGTTCCAAAACTACGCACTCTATCCACACATGACTGTGTACGACAACATGGCGTTCGCCCTCAAGATGCGCAAGACGCCCAAGGCCCAGATCAAGGAACGCGTCGCCTGGGCGGCCAGCCTCTTGGGTCTGGAACCATTGCTGGCAAGAAAACCAAAAGCACTCTCAGGGGGTCAGCGACAGCGAGTGGCATTGGGACGTGCTATCGTACGCAAGCCGGCTGTGTTTTTATTCGATGAGCCACTCTCCAATCTTGACGCCAAACTCCGCGTCGAAACACGAGCGGAAATCAAACGTTTGCATCGTCAGCTTGGAACAACCACCATTTACGTGACTCACGATCAGGAAGAAGCAATGACGCTAGGAGACCGCGTGTGCGTTATGTGCGACGGGCTGCAGCGGCAATGTGCACCGCCTCTGGAGATTTATCGCAACCCGGCGGATAGATTTGTGGCCGGTTTTCTAGGAATGCCTTCAATGAATTTTTTTGAGGGAGAATTGCAACAGAAAGACGATCAGGTTTGGTTCTCGAATAACGATGCGAGACTACGTCTTGATGGAGCACCACATGAATGGCTTTTGGGTGAAACACGTCGGCCTATCGTCGCCGGAATCCGCCCAGAAAGCTTTCAGATCCTTGAGCCTCAGGATGCTGCTGAGGGCAGATCAATTCCCGCTACTGTTCAAGTCGTCGAACCATTGGGAAGTCAGATGGATATCTACCTGGTACTGAATTCGGGAGCGAGAATCGTATGTCGAGTTCCCGCCCGGTCACTTTCGGAAGGGAAAGCAATTGCCGCTCAAATAGAACCTGCTCAGGTACATCTCTTTGAGCCAAGCTCCGTTGAAGATCCCTATGGACGCAGTCTACGCTCATTGCAGAGGGAACTGGTTTAACAGGTGTAATTTAAATAACTCCTGCTAATTCCTGCAGCACGTGCCAGTTCTCAAGCCGATCCTGCTTGGCTGACAGCAAGGTTTCTGATGGGTTGCCCTCGGCGTCAAAATGTTTGGCAAACCGGCCTTCGCTCCTGGCGAAATCCAGAAAATCGACAGTTTCGCCTGTTTTTGGATTGGTGAACCAATCCTCCTTCATGGCCGGGTTCCCTTGTAATGAAAGTCTGTCCTTGATCTTTGTTCCTTTGTTGGGGTCGTAAATCAACAGAGGAAATGCCCGGGTGTCGACTGCCAGCCGAGCCTGCTCACCTGCCATGTTGTCTCCCACACCGTGTTCAGGTTGGCAGGTGGTATAGCAGTTCACAATCGCAGGTCCATCGAATTCCAACGCGCCGAGTACCGCTTTATAGAAATGATTGGCATGGGCGGCAGTCGTCTGGGCTACGAACGTGTGTGGATGCATCATCGCAATCTGGGCAATTTCCTTACGCCGTTCTTGCTTGCCGTCAAGCAGTTTCCCGTGATTGCTCATCTTGGTGTTCTGACCTGTGAAACTGCTTGTCGAGGCCTGTCCACCCGTATTGGAATAGACTTGTGTGTCGAGCACAAAAACTTTGACGTTCAATCCCGAAGCAAGGAGTCGGGAAAGGGATTGGAAGCCAATATCGAACATGGCCCCATCTCCCCCGATGCACCACAACGGCCTGTCTTGCCATCCCATTTGATTCCAGCGCAAGCGAACCCCCATTGCATCGGCTGGGGCATTTTCGAACAGTGAATTGGTCCATGGAACCAGATATGGGTTGTAGGGATAAGTCGATGTGTAAACCGTATTGCAACCAGTAGCGGCAACGATTCCCCACTGGTCCTTGTACTTGGCGCCCGTGGCAGCACATAGCATGCGCAGCGCTGTCCCTTCGCCACAGCCTGCGCAAGAGCCTGCCCCACCCACATAGATGTGGGTCTGCTCGCGCAGCATCATGTCAATCAGCAGATTGTCGTTAATGTAATTTTCATCCGATGGGCCGACTTCTTTGAAATAACGATGACTCTTACGGATTTGTTCCATCACAGGCTCAGTTTTAGGAATCATTTCCAGCGCAAGATCATCGCAGACTTTTACACACTCGGCGCAACCCTTGCATTTGCTCGGATCGATGATGATCGCAAACCGACCACCCTCCTGCCCTTTCTTCTTGGGGCCATCGTAGTACTTACGGGGCCGGGACCATTGGGACTCAAACATTGAGCGATCGTCCTGATCTGCGAAATGAGAGAGCTTTTCTTCAAGGTCGGGCTCGGCAATCACCTTGCCCAGAATTGCCGTATCCGGGCATTGCGTCACGCAGTCCATGCATCCCGTACAATTGTCAGGAATATAGGTAGGAATCTCTGGTGAGACATAACTGAAATCTCGCAGGGTAGCCGTCCCGGCGGGAACAAGGGACCGGGCCACTGAGAGATCGGCCGGGAGTTCTTTCTCTCCATGCCCTTCTTCGTAGCCGCGGATTACTCGCTCATTGAAATCATGCACGTCAAGAATCGGTAACTCGACTCCCACATAGCCACGATCGACCAGCGTACCGTAGCAATTGTTATTGTGCGGATCACGCGGATGAGATTCATTCATCGAGCAGGGTTCGTTGACAATTGCCATAAGAATATCCCTTTCTCTTGTCGATAAAACGACAAAGTGGATCTTAATGAAGTTTAATTTTTCCGTTGGTCTCAGAGTAAATGTATTCTGTTGGAACCTCTTGAATCTCGCTGTATCCTCGTTTTACACATGTAAGATTGTCTTGGACGACCTGTTCGCCTCTTTTGCCAAAGTATTTGCGAAGTGCCTCCTCGACACCATCATAGACTGCTTCGTCGTCCATTCCACTCATCTCCCGGTAGGGTGTGAGCTTCAGAAAAGCACCCAGCAAAACAATCCCCTGCATGCGCATTTGGAGATCCGACGCGGTTGCTACCTGACGCGCTATGGAGACCATATCGATATAGTAAACATGAAGGTGCTTCTCACGGATCGTTTTTTTGTGAGCTTCGGGTATGCGGGCCCATACATCAGCCGGATTCTCATAAACACTTTGCATGAATATCGCACCACCATTTACCATTCCCTTGAGTGGATTGCCGTTGAACAAGGCATTGGTGTCATTCAGCACGGTGAGGTCGACATATTCCAGTTCACTGTGCGAATAGATATGAGTGTCGGCAATCGTGAGATAGTATGTCGTGGGAAGACCTTTTTTCTCTGACCCATACTTGGGATAGGCCTGAACGTCTTTACCAAAGACCTGGCCGGCGATTGTGGCGATCACTTTGTTAGTTGTTACCGAGCCAAATCCACCGACTGAATGACCACGCATCGAGAAGGCATGCGGCGGACGCAGATCAGGGTCGTCCTCAGAACTGATCGCCAGGGGATGTTTGATCCCAACACAGAAATAGTCTTGCCCTTCCTCGATCATGTTGTCAAAGATGGCGTTAATATCTCCGGGACGCACGTCGCGGCTACCCAGCCCCGCTGAACCAGAATAAATCAGAGGCACTCTGTCGATTTTCTCCAGGCCATTTTGCCCTGTGATGGCATCGCAGAAGGCCGCCTTAATCTCCCGCGTGAGATGATTGCCGGTAGTAGATAGAGGGTCATCCATACGTTCTAAAACTGCGAATGCTCGGCAGTCTTTCAATGCCTCTACAATCTGTCGCCCAGGAAACGGGCGGAAACAGTGGATATTCAAACAGCCCGCCTTAATCCCTCGCTTTTCGCGGAGATAGTCGATCGTGATTTGAGCCGTCTCCATATAAGAACCGATACCGACCAAGATGTATTCAGCATCTTCACAGCGATAGGGGACGACCATATCATAGCGGCGGCCCGTGTTACGATAAAACTCCTCGAAAGCATCCATCAGTGCCGGAGCAACCTGATCGTAGTACCAGCGCTGGGCGATCTTTCCTTTCATGTAGGAATCTTGGTTCTGTACCACCCCTGACATCAGCGGATTCGAAGGATCCATCAGATTCATCAGCTTCTCTTCTGGACGACCTACAAATTCCTTCATAAACTCCGGTTCAATGAGTCGCGCACTTTCGACCGTGTGCGTCGTCAAGAACCCGTCCTGGACGTTAAAGAACGGAGTCTGAGAGGCTTCTGCTGCGCGACGGGCGATCAAGCAGAGATCACCAGCTTCTTGGGCATTACGACCGAACAGAACTCCCCAACCACAGTCGGCCACACTCATCACATCGTCGTGGCCTGCATGGACATTAAGGCTATGGCTGGTAAGTGCCCGCGCACCGATGTTGAACACAATCGGCAATCGCTTGCCAGAAATGGTGTAGAGGACCTCTTTCATCAAGACGAGTCCCTGTCCCGAGGTGAAGTTGGTGACGCGTCCCCCTGCGACTGCAAAGCCTTCGCAAAAGGTGGCTGCTGAATGCTCGCTCTCGGGTTCAAAGAATAAGAGCGGATCGCCCCACAAATTTGTCTCACCATTGGTGACCGCTTGATTGAAACCGCCACCCATCGTCGTAGAGCTAGTGATCGGGTAGGCCCCCGAGCCCTGACTTATATGTTTCTCGACCCAGACGACGGCCTCAGCCCCGTCACAAGTCGTGGGAATTCCTGGGTAAGGAAAGTTTGCCGCTTCATCCAGCGTGAAGTCAGTGGCACGATCAACAGAATCCGTCGCCATACGTATTCCTCCGCAAAAAGTGTCGCCTAGAATCTTCCCACCCCGACCCCACAATCGCGGTAGGCACCCCAAGCGAACCTAGCGTGGTGAGCGCAGGCCTGTGACGGGGAATGATTCAAATGGCCGTAGCCGGTTGTCCGGCGAATCTATTGGTTGCGACAGAAACTTGCAGGAACCGAGTTGCGGAGGCTGAATAGATGACTGCAAGATTGTCGATCAGGATCGCGAAACTTACAGGTCGAAGGAATCACATCAAGCAATAATTTATGAAAAGTTCAACTATCCCTAATCCTACACGACAGTGCGGTGATTGCAAGCACCATTGGGAGCACAGAATGCTACTCCCGGCAGCCGTAAACTCTTTCGCTGCATGAACTAATGGCAACTGATGGATTCAAAGTTGCTGGTCGTTGCCGGGGGGGAAATCCTCTTATTCATGTCAATATGACTCGTTTCCCAGCAACTGTAGCCGGTAGCACTGGACAAAGCATTTCCAAACGGACAGTTTTCAATTGGGCGATGAGGCTCCGTTCGATTCATTACGCGACTTCAGCGGATCCTTCATCGTATTCTACTTCGTGCTCGTGCATCCATTTTTTCAACAGCGGTGCGAGTACCAGGCAGATCACTCCGGCAGCAAGGGCGGCGATAGCGATCTTCTGAAAGACATCCCCGTAAACATGCACGGTCTCAATCGGAGCGGGAATAAACTGCTCTCCTCCATTGCCTTCGGAGACTCCGGTGAACTGGGAAATGATCGCCGCCAAGTACTGTGAGAACGCTGTCGCTAAAAACCAACCACCCATTACGGTGCTCACCAATATTTTCGGTGAAAGCTTGGTTACCATAGAGAGACCCACAGGTGAAATGCACAATTCACCTGTGGTTTGGAGCATGTATCCCAAGAGAAGCCAAGACACGGCGACCATGCCCCGTGCATCGGCATGATTGGCCCCCCACCAAAAGGCACCAAAGCCAAGACCGAGTTGAAACAGGCCCAAGGCAAATTTGTAGGGAGTTGCCGGTTCGATGCCGCGAGCCCCCAAAAACGTCCAGAGACCAGTGAATACCAGACCAAAGATTAAGATATAGATAGGATTGACTGCCTGAAAAGTGCTGGCTGCCAATTCACTTGTACGATCAGCAACACCCATGCCGACGTTGTCTGGGGCAATGAGCCAGTTAATAGTAAAGTCAGGATTGTCGCCGTTCTCTTTGCGGAGCTTATCAAGATGAGTCATCGTGAAAAGATCGTCACCATTGGAATAGCCAAGTTGCTCCTGGGTAGGCTGCAACTGGAGAATCGTGCCTACATCCTGATCCTGGATGATTCGTGATTCAGCCACGCGATCCACATTGCGATCAGTGAAGTTATTAACGCTGCTTCCAGCCTGCTCAAAGAACGCCCAGAATAGCATCGAGAAAAAAGTAAGTATCAAAACAACATACATTCTCTCTCGGGCCATCTGTTCCAGGCGGAAAGTTTCGACAATCAGATATCCAAAGGCCAGGACACCGGTAACGACCAGCAAGATTCCAGCCGGCTTACTGATCTCGGTTAAGAGAATACTACCCACCTCCGCCAGGATTCCTTCTCCGGCACTGAGTTTGGCAATAGTCTCAGCCGCAATCAGGCGAACCGGTTCACCACTATCTCGAAGTATCGAAAAATCGGAGACGAACAATGCTAAGAGGGGAATGCTTACAGCGATACCGAGTAGGATTGGCGTTAAAAACTGTGCCCTCCCGCCTGGTGGCCGACCCGCTTCATCAGGGATTCCTCCCATCGAGAGCGCTTTGATGGAGATTGCTCCCGCGATAAGAAGAGCTACCGCCACAATCGCATTGACGACTATGGCGGCCGTATTGTCTGGGACGAATATAAAAAGCGAGGCTGCTGTTCCAAGGGCACCCGCTCCAATTAAGAGCTGGGTAATTAGTGTTGGCATAACAAAGATAGCCAAACCAATCATCATGCCAACCGTAGCAAGACCAAAACCCTTGTGCCAGCCATAGGTTTCGCCAATGTATCCACAAATTAAGGGACTAAGTGACGCCCCCAGGTTGACCCCCATATAAAAAATGGTAAAGCCACCGTCGCGTTTAATACTTTCGGCTGGGTACAGTTCTCCCACAATCGCGGAGATATTCGGTTTGAAGAAACCATTGCCAGCAATGATTAGAGCCAGCGCCATATAGAAAAGCAGCGGAGATTGCATCGTCATGACAAGGTGGCCAGCCGCCATTAGGAGGCCACCAATGATAACGGCAATCCGTGCACCTAGTAGCCTATCGGCAATCAAGCCTCCGAAGAATGGGGTCATATAGACCAGCGCTGTGTACGCACCATAAACCCCGTAGGCTCGGGCATCATTGTACTGCAGGAAACCCTTGAGCATGTAAAAGACCAATAAGGCTCGCATGCCGTAATAAGAAAACCGCTCCCACATTTCCGCGAAGAACAAGACAAATAGCCCTGTGGGATGGCCGAGGAATTGTCGCTGCGAGATAATATCTGTACTCATAGTTGCTCCTAAACGATAGTTCTCGAGAAGCCAAGTCTAATCAAATGAGGAGCCTGTGACAGCAGCAATTTAGCTGCCTGAGACCGATTTCTCAGAGCAATACGGACACCTCTCGCCGATGATATAATCGGGCGATTGCTGGTCTTCCAGGGAGAGTAGCGACTGGCATGCGAAGCACATCTCGGTGTCGGTTTCCTGAAGATTGGCATCTAGAGCCACGCGCTTGTCAAACACGAAGCATTCACCGCTATAGTGTTCATCGCCGCAGTCTTCGAAATATTTGAGAATACCGCCCGCGAGTTGATACACTTCGCCAAAGCCTGCCTGCTGCATATATGGCCCCGCTTTCTCGCAACGGATGCCTCCAGTGCAGAACATGACAATTGGTTGCTCCTTAGTTTCGGGTGGTAACTTCTCAACAGCAGCGGGAAAGTTTCGGAAGTGATCGACGCCAATCGGCAGGGCATTCTCGAAGGTGCCCAGACCAACTTCGTAGTCATTTCGCACGTCCAGGAGCAGGCATGGTTTACCCTTATCCAGCCACGCCTTGAGTTCTGTCGGCGAAATCTTTTTTGTGGGAGCGTTTAGGGGGTCAATATCCGTTACACCAAATGCAATAATCTCTTTTTTCACTTTCACCAACATACGGCTGAAAGGTTGGGTATTGCTGATGCTTTCTTTCACTTCCAGCGGGCCAATTTCAGAGTCTCTCGTGAGAGTATCGAGTAACTGCTGAATATCGGTCGATTGCCCTGCCAAGAAAAGATTGATCCCTTCTGGGCTTAGCAAAATTGTTCCCTTCAAGCCGAGATCGCGCGTGAACACGCGTAAGTGATCCCGTCGCTCGAATAGATTTGTGAGCGGGGTGAATTTGTACGCAGCTATGTTAAGGAATTCAGTTTGTGGCGACGCTCCACAAAATACTTTTTGATCCACGTTCATTAGTTTGCCGTAGCTTGTCCCCAGACGTTTACATTCAGGCTATTAGCATAAACAATATAGAACTGTATTTCATTACCTTTTTCTAAGAATCGAGAAGCTCATGCGACGTGTCCATTGGGGGATTCTGAGTACCGCCAAAATCGCTACGCAGAAGGTGATCCCTGCCTTACAGAAAAGTGAACTGTGCGAAGTCCTGGCCATTGCGTCGCGTAATCAGACTGCTGCGGACCAGGCGGCCAAAAACCTGGGGGTGCCACGTGCCTATAGCAGTTACGAGGCATTGCTTGCCGATCCAGATGTCGACGTCGTATACGTTCCACTTCCCAATCATCTCCATGTCCCCTGGTCAATTCGTGCACTCGAAGCGGGCAAGCACGTCCTGTGCGAGAAGCCGATTGGGCTCTCGTCGACAGAAGGGGAAGAACTTCTGGCTGCCGCTGCCAGGTATCCACATCTTAAGGTGATGGAGGCTTTTATGTATCGCCACCATCCGCAATGGCTCAAAGCGAAGCAACTAGTGCAGGAGGGTGAAATTGGTACTCTACAGGCAATTCAGGCAGCGTTTTCCTATTGCAACACAGATTCCGCAAATATTCGTAACTCGTTAGCTATGGGTGGAGGCGGGCTGATGGATATTGGTTGTTACTGTATATCGCTTGCAAGATTTCTTTTTGATGACGAGCCGCGCAGAGTCTGCGGTCTGATTGAAAACGATCCAAATTATGGCATTGACCGGTTGGTGTCTGCGATCTTGGATTTCGACACGAGACAGGCATCATTCATTTGCTCAACACAGATCGTCCCTTACCAGCGAGTGAACGCTTTTGGAACGAGAGGACGAATTGAAATCGAGATTCCTTTCAATGCCCCCCCGGATAAACCGTGTCGAATCTGGCATGAGAAGGACGGCGAAAGGATTGCGATCGATTTTCCTGTCTGTGATCAGTACACGATCCAAGGTGACCTGTTGGCAGCATCCATCCTGAATGATACCCCCGTAACCACTCCCTTGACCGATGCTGTGGCCAATATGCGTGTGATCGAGTCCATCAAAGCCAGCGCCGTTTCAGGCCAGTGGGTTTAGTGCTTACTGCGGTTATTACGCTGCTTTCTTTATGCGTTCGAGCGTAAAATGGGGTAGTAGCTCTTTCCTTGTTTGGCGAACTTTTCCAAGGTACGTTTGGTGGCAACCAGCATTCTCGATCTGTTTACTATTGGCATTGGACCTTCGAGTTCCCACTGTGTGGGCCCGATGCGTGCAGCAAGAAACTTTGCCAAGCAATTACAGGACAATGGGGTGTTGGCCGCGACGCACTCGATTCGAATCCAATTGTATGGCTCTCTCGCACTGACGGGATTGGGGCATGGGACGGATCGGGCCATCCTCCTGGGATTGGCTGGCGAGTCACCTGAGAGGGTTGATCCGGAGTCGATTGAAGGTTTTGTCTCCAAGGTGCGTGAGTCCGGAGAACTGGCGATTCTCGGCCACCTTGTCTCATTTTCCGAACCTAAGCATCTTGAGTATCACACCAACGAACAACTTCCTTGGCATAGTAATGGGATGCGCTTCACAGCTTATGACGCATCGGGTTCAAGTTTATTTGAGAGTGTTTTTTACTCCATCGGAGGAGGATTTGTTGTCGACGAGCATGGCAATCCTCTATTGCAGACGGAACTCAAAAGTCCGCTAGCGTTCCCCTATCGATCAGCCGCCGAGCTGTTGGAGTATTCTAGCAAGTCGGGGCTAAGCATCAGTGAGATTGCTCGGCGGAACGAAGAGGCGTTTCGCAAGCCTGCAGAACTCGATTCCAGATTGGACGAAATCTGGAAGGTCATGCAGGAGTGCGTTGAACGAGGATGCCGCCTGCAAGACAAGCAGATAAGCTATTTGCCGGGACCTCTGAGGGTACGTCGTCGCGCACCACAACTTTTGCAAAAACTGCAAGCGAGCTCCCAGTCATCGAACAATGATCCACTTTCGCCACTTGATTGGGTCGACGTGTTTGCGTTGGCTGTGAGTGAAGAAAATGCCTGCGGGGGTCGAGTCGTTACCGCTCCCACCAACGGGGCTGCTGGTATCATTCCGGCGGTGCTGCATTATTTCCACCGTTTCTGCCAAGGTGCCGACCAGAAAGCCGTCCGTCGATTTCTACTGACAGCTGGAGCCATTGGAATTCTCTATAAGCAGAACGCCTCAATTTCTGGAGCCGAGGTGGGATGCCAGGGAGAGGTGGGAGCCGCCTGCTCGATGGCTGCCGGAGCGTTGGCCGAGGCAATGGGAGGTAGTCCCGCCCAGGTTGAACAGGCTGCCGAAATTGCTATGGAGCACCATCTAGGACTTACATGTGATCCAGTCGGTGGCTTGGTGCAGATTCCCTGCATTGAGCGCAACGCTATGGCCGCTTCCCATGCCATTCATGCAGCCAGATTGGCGCTGCGGGAAGATGGACAACACCGAGTATCGCTCGACCACGTGATCGAAATTATGCGGCAAACAGGAGCCGACATGCTCTCCAAGTACAAGGAAACCTCCCAAGGAGGACTGTCGGTCAACACGATAGCATGTTGAACCCGCCGCTTGCGATTTCGCAGATTGTGCCGATTGTGCGGTCGTCGTGTGGTGAATTTTTGCCACATCTTCTCTCTGGACCACGTTGCGTTTTCTCAACGCGATGTATTGTTTTCCAGACCCGCAGATTTTAACTGGATTTCCTAGCTCCCCTTACAGGCAAGGTTTACCAGCACTGCGGCGGTCGGTCTTCCCAAATCCCAGTTAGAAGAAGGCACAGAAATGAACACCAACTTCCCCCGTGAACTATCAGGCAGTCGTTTCCTGCGACTTGCCACCATTGCCTTGCTCTCCAGTGTTGCCTTGGCGGCGCTGGCTTCGGCTCAAGTCCAATGCGACGAATGCAGCATGTGCAATAGCTGCTTGAATTGTTGCAATCCTGCCCCCGAATTGTGGGTGCTCAATACCCGCCATCTACCGAGGTGTTCGAACCTCGATAATGCCTTTGAATGCATTTCGTACCAACGGTACGACCGATGTCGGGGATGCTTTGTCAAGGAAACTCGCGAGTCGTTCCTGGCCCAAGAAGCCTCGATGCCAACGCTGTTCTACGTGCATGGCAACACGCTGAAGCACAAAGGTGCTATGAAGGGATTTTGGGATATGTACGATAGCCTGCGTTGCTGCCCAGGACGAAAGCGATTGGTTTGTTGGTCATGGCCTGCGCAAAGAGTTTTCAAAACGAAAGGGCTTCGCTTCGGCGAGATGATCGAGAAGAACCTTCGTATTAAATATGTGTACTCCGAGTACCAAGGTTACTACCTGGCCAAGCTTGTCGATCAGATGAGCCTCACTCAGCGCGTGACCCTATCTGGCCACAGCTACGGTGCGATTACTTGTTCTGTGGCGCTGCACCTGATGGGTGGCGGTTGCATCCGTGGCTTGACCCTCGCCGGGGCTGAGCCAGTAGAGCGAGCCAATCTACGTGGTGCCATGATCTCTGGTGCGTTTGACTATGACATGCTGATCCCTGGACACCGATATGGTCAGGCCTTTGTTGCGGCTGAGAAGATTTTCTCCACGTTTAACTGTCACGACAAGACGCTCAAGAAGTGGCCAGATACTTCGTGGACTGGTCGTCAGGCCTTAGGTTATATCGGGTTACCAGCTCGTTGCCTGGGGCAATATCGCCACAAACTTTGCCAGATGAATACCTATCCGGAAAACGGGAAGTCGCACTACTTGGGGCCCCACCTCAAGAACAACCGCTTTCTTTCAGCCTTATGCTGCATCTCCTTTGGTGGATGCCATGGATATGTACCAAAATCCGGCGAAGAGAACGAAGCACCAGAGTTGGCGGAGCCTGTCAAAGAGTCGGCGAAAGTTGAAGAAGCTGTGGATGTAGACTCCGCAGACGATTCTCAGGAGGAAGCACCTGAGCAAGAGGAAGAGACTGTAAAGACCTCCCGAAGGTCGTCCTCCACGCAGTCACCTAGTTCAGGGAGTCGCACCAGCAACCGCCGCAATCGGGTGTTTGGTTCCCGAAGGTAAGAAGTGTCCCTGCTGCAAAAACCGAACGGTATACTCCCGCACCTGATCGTTTTGTGTCATGACTTGGTGAACTCCCTTCGCGAGTATGAAATCAACGGCTCCTGACAAAAGACTAGTCTCGAATGAAAGAAATCCGTCGAAGTCGCCAGGGATGGCGGCGAGGTATCCTTGGCCGTCACCATGTCCACCGGCAATGATACCAAATTCGAAACTGGGCGTCGCGAGTCGCTGCTCCAACGACTGCCAGCCTTTGCCTGGCGCGAGTTGTTGCAGCGGCTCGCCGGCGAATAGTTGGGCGAGTTTGCTTTCCGAGAAATTGTCCGCCATCGAAGCACCATGATTCGGCGGGGCGATCATCACGAATCGCTTGTAGGTAAATTCTGGTTGCTCTGTGGCAGGCAACGATGCCAAATCGGACAAAGCCATCCGGATCACAAGATTGCCCATACTATGGGCTACAAAACTGATCGTCTCCACACCGTCGAGATGCCTCAACACATTGGTGAGCGATTTAGCGTGCTCGCCGACTTCTGCGGTTGTGGATGGATAGCCAAAGTTGATTACATTGAGCCCCGTCTCCTTAGCTATGTAGTCGGCTAGTCCATTCATCATCTGTCGACTTGCACCTAGTCCATGTACTAACACAACGACTTCCTTGGGTAGTGGAGGCAGCTTTTCCATTTGCTTAGCACGCTCCAATTCCGCCAGGCAATTTTCAAAAGTGCCAAAAGTACGCCGGCGGTCTTTGGCGTCGATCAATCGATAGTGACCAAAGGTGGAGTGCTTCTGAATTCTCCAGCCGTCATAGATGACCTCATCAGACCAGACAAACCGCCCGCCAAGGGTTTGGCTTCCGATGCCGAACAATGCTGGCTCGGCCTTAGCGTAAGCGGCCAGGAGGGTAAGAAAAAACAGACCCTCGATTACGAGAGCCGCGAAGTGGTGCTGATTGCGGGGACTTTTCATGTTTGGCTCCTCTTCCTGCGAGCATGCCAGAAGTCCCCCGATTGAGTGGCGGGGTGGACAACCAGCTAGCGTGGATTGTACTCCTTCGGGCCCAGCAGCCCAACTGGTTTACGGGGCTGGAACGCCACGTGTTCTCGAAAATATCGAGGAAAAGATGAAAAGAATCCTCAAAAGTGCCATTCGTTGGGGAAAGCAAAGGATCCCAAGAAGTACGGGTGAAACCGCAAACTGAAGGAAACAGGTGTTGAGATGGAAAGGAACGATGGTTAGTCCATGTGACTTCATCCAAGCCAAGCTGACTCCGAGTGCGGCCGAGTCTGAGTAATTGAGATTTTTGAAGTCTCGCATTCACTCGCAGACTGCGGTAGTCTAGAGAAATGCCAGCAAGCACTTACGATTTCGATGTCATTGTTGTCGGCGCCGGTCACGCGGGGACCGAAGCGGCACTGGCGGCGGCGCGTATGGGAGCCAAGACGGCACTACTCACGACCAACTGCGACACCGTTGGGCAAATGAGTTGCAACCCTGCCATCGGCGGGGTGGGAAAAGGTCAAATTGTTCGCGAGATCGATGCCCTCGGGGGTGCGATGGGCCGTGCCATTGACGCCACCGGTATCCAATTCCGCATGCTCAATAGGCGCAAGGGCCCGGCAATGCATAGCCCTCGGGCACAGGCGGACAAGAAACTGTACCAGGCAGAAATCAAGCGACTGTGTGAAGAGCAACAAAACTTATCGCTGCGGCAAGAAGTGGTTGAAAATCTACTCACTGAGGAGAGTGGAGCACGGCCTCGCGTTGTCGGAGTTCAAGTTCGAGGCGATGCGATTTACCGCTCCAGGGCAGTCGTCCTCACGACTGGCACGTTCCTACAGGCTCTGATGCACACAGGTGAGACGAAGACTCCAGGGGGCCGCGCAGGCGAGGGCACTTCCGGTGGCATCAGCGGGGCACTCGGCAGACTTGGGATTCAGCTGGAGCGATTCAAGACTGGAACGCCTCCCCGCTTGAATGGCCGAACGATCGACATTTGTCGTATAGAATTACAATCTGGCGACGATGAGCCTCAACCTTTTTCATTTCTCAACGATTCAATCGAGATCGATCAACTTCCGTGCTACATTACCTACACCAATGAGCAAGTGCATGATTTGATCCGAGCAAATCTACAGCGGGCTCCCATGTATAGTGGGCAGATTAACTCTTCAGGCCCACGATATTGTCCGTCTATTGAAGACAAGGTCGTGCGGTTTGCCGATAAATCACAGCATCAATTGTTCATTGAACCAGAGGGCCGCAACACGCAGGAAGTCTATGTGAACGGTGTCTCCACGAGCCTGCCTCGCGACGTGCAAGACGCCATTTTTCGCCTGATACCTGGCTTGGAAAAAGCCGAGATCATGCGTTATGGCTACGCGGTGGAGTACGACTTCGCACCCCCGGATCAGCTAACAGTTAGCCTTGAATCCAAACGCGTAGAGGGTCTGTTTCTTGCCGGGCAAATCAACGGCACGACAGGCTACGAAGAAGCCGCGGCCCAGGGCCTTATTGCGGGAGCCAATGCAGTGCTGGCATTGCGGGGAGAAGCACCTCTGGTCCTCGATCGCGATCAGGCATACATCGGCGTGCTCATAGACGACTTAGTGACTTGTGGGGTTGATGAGCCGTATCGCATGTTTACAAGTCGAGCCGAGTACCGACTGCTTTTACGCCATGACAACGCGGACCGTCGGCTTACCCCGCTGGCCTTTGAGAAAGGGCTTATTAGTCGTGACCGCATTGACCGCTATGAAAAAAAACGGCAGGAAATCGAATCAGCGGCTGCACTAATTGAAAATACACGCAGTGGAGGGATGCCGCTTGCCCAAATCGCAAGACGTCCCGAAGCATCTTGGTCTGATATCGTAGAGAGACTGCCCCAATTAGCCAGCCTGAGTAAGCAGTCCGCCGAGCAAGTATTATCCGATTTGAAATATGCGGGCTACATTGCTCGTCAATCGGTCGAAGTCGACCGACAGCATCGCCTTGCCGAAAAGCGAATTCCCCAAGGTTTCGATTATGCCCGACTCACGCAGCTTCGCGCAGAGGCCCGGGAGAAATTCCAAAGGGTCCAGCCAGTAAGCCTCGCCCAAGCAAGTCGAATCAGTGGAATTACGCCAGCAGACATTGCGTTATTGATGGTGCACTTTGAAGGCAAAACTGCGACAAATAAATCGTCTGTATGACTCGACATGTAAGCATTGGCAGGACAGGCAAAGGATTTGCGGCGAAGAAAAAAATGAGTTACCTGATTGCAACAGGATGTAAATTGCTGTTGCCAAAGACTTTACAGAGAATTGATCTCTGTTGACTGGATTTCTGGGACGGCTATAATTCGGGCAATTGGCAATTCAGGGGATATCGGCAGACATGGAGAACATTGCCGTCTAAATAGCCTTGCTTATTTGAGTCGGCAATCATTGGTTTGGAAGATTACGTACTTCCCTGGTTTTTGAAAGCTGGGTGGTTTAAACAGGATGCACTCCTGTGCCATGTGGCCGTAACCTGCTGATTGCGAGTGTTGTATCCCTTGAAAACACTACTGGTCCCTTCACCATCGACTAAGGAGAGAGGTGGTTTGAGCTATGAAGACCGTATTTACAACCGGCGAAGCTGCGAAGATTTGCAAGGTTAGCCAGCAAACGATTATCCGCTGCTTCGATTCGGGGCAACTCAAGGGATTTCGCGTACCTGGCAGCAGATTTAGACGCATTCCCCGAGAGCAACTCTATGCATTCATGCGTGATAATGGCATCCCGACCGATGCCCTAGATTCGGGACGTCGCAAAGTGCTCGTTGTTGACGACGACGAGGATCTCGTCGAATTGATCGTTGATGCCCTCGAGCGCGACGGACGATTCGAAGTTCGCAGCGTCAATAATGGCTTCGGGGCGGGAATGTTGATCAAGGAGTTCCGCCCAGACATGATTATTCTGGATGTGATGCTCCCGGATATCAACGGTAAGGAAGTTTGCACACTGGTTCGCAGCCAGAAGACGATGGACGACGTGCGAATCATCTGCATTTCGGGCATGGTCGAGCAGGACAAAATCCAAGAACTGCGCGATGCCGGGGCCAACGACTTTATGAAGAAGCCCTTCGATGTGGAAGACTTGGTAGGACGCGTCTGTCAATTGCTTGATGTAGAGACCGCCTCGACCTGAGAGTTCGTTTCAAAATTGCGGAGCCCTGCCGTATGGACACGATCGAACGGCAAAAGCTCGATGCGATGAAGGAACTGGCATACGGCGCGAGTCACGAGATCAATAATCCGCTGGCAAATATTGCTGCGCGTGCGCAGACACTATTGCGAGGTGAAACACATCCCGATCGGCGACGGTCTTTAGAAGCAATTCATCACCAGGCGATGCGCGCGCATGAGATGATCTCCGACCTTATGCTGTTTGCGCGCCCACCGGAATTGGTTTGCACGCCTTTTGAGTTCTGCGAAATGGTTTCTGAAGTTGTCGCCAAGCTCGCAGCAGAGGCACAATCTCGTCAAATCGAACTGAAGTTCGAACTTTCTGAACAGCCAATTGTCTTCACCGGTGATCGTCTGCAATTGTTCGTTGCGCTCCGTGCTGTTTGCGAAAATTCCATAGAGGCCATTGGTCGCAAAGGGAGAATCAATATATCGCTTACTCATGCCGATGATATCGTGACGATTGAGGTTGCTGACGATGGACCCGGTATTTCTAGCGAGGTGCGCGAACACATGTTCGACCCATTTTATTCGGGTCGCGAGGCCGGGCGCGGTTTAGGCTTCGGACTTAGCAAATGTTGGCGGATCATCACCGATCATGGTGGAGATATCAACGTGGAAAGCTCCAATACTGGGGCCAAGATCAAGTTGATGTTGCCCCAAAAGTAGGCTTGACCGAGTGGAGCGAGTTCCGGCCTACACCTACTCACCCCTTAGTAAATCTTCGCCGTACCCTGGAGGGAACGGGTTCGACTCGTCTTGTTGTTGTACGGGTGGTGTAGTTTCTCCTTCCTCTACAACTATTCCTTCAGAGAACTTTTCGACCCAGTAGGCTATCTCAGCATCGGTAAGCTGTCCCACAGGCTTGTCAGCAAGTGGAGACTCTATTTGATTTTCAGATTCTCGTCGGCGCTGCCAGATATCCGCAAACCAGCGGTCGCTATCGAGGTGTGCTGCTCGCCGACGTCGGGCGGCGCGCTGAATTCGATGATCGCTCGAAATCACTAGAAGTGATCGAGGTGCTGTCTCCGCACGAATCAACTCTTCGATCAAGGCATCCGCATCCGCGTATTCCGCTGCATACCGAACGGTAATCCCCTGGTATTTCAGCGTTCGAGGCAGTCCTGGCGGGGCATCAGCGGCATCGAACACGATCGTCGTCTGCTGCCGTTCTCCATCAGAGATTGTAGCTGCGAGAAAACTCAACAATGCTTCTCGAGATCTTTGAAACGAACCGCTTCCCCCGCCACCACCAAAGCCCGTAACATGCAGCAAGTTGTAGCCATCAATTAGGAGTGGCATAGCTTGGAGGATATGAATGAAATGGAACGCGAATGAACTCGAATTGGGCAGATTTTCGCGGATCAATACAGAATTCGTGGGTAAAGACTTTGCGACGGAATTCCGCTTTCGGTTTCTTCAGTGGATTGGTGCCGGATTCTCATTGTAGTCGTGCCACTCGCTGTATTCTTCATGAAAAAAACGGGCAATCTGGTGATCGACCCCAAAGATTGAGGCCAAGAGAGCCGCGCGAACCCACATGCCGTTTCGCGCTTGGCGGAAATAAACGGCACGCGGGTCGTTATCAATCTCGGGGGGGATTTCGCCAAAGTGTTGATCGCGCGGAAAGGGATGCAAAATGGGAGCATAACGCTTCATCCGGCTTACCAGATCAAGATTTAGCTTATATCTTGACAAGTCCAATGCAGCAAATTGGGCATCATCACTGGCCTGATTGTGTTCCTTTTGAATGCGCGTCATATAGAGTGCGTCCAACTGCTCGATGACTGGAATACCACCGACGAGTTCTTCAAAAGATTGGACTTCGATTATTCTGACACCGCGATCGGCCAATCGTTGCCGCAGGTCGTCGCGGAGGGAGAGCGTTGGATCGTCAGGTGCGATGAAAATCAGCGTTACGCCCTCGTAGTTGCCCAGCAGGCTTGCCAGGGAGCGGACGGTGCGTCCTCGGCCAATGTCGCCGCAGAAACCGTACACTTTGTTCGAGAGTCCCTTGGTTAGATCAGGATAATCGCGACGTAGCTCATCAAAGCGGGTTGCCGCGGGGGAATCTTTCGGGCGGGAGAACTGAAAGGTGCGTTGGAGAGTGTAAATATCTAACAGGGCCTGCGTTGGATGCTCGTCCGAACCGGAACCCGCATTGATAATTGGCACACTGCGATTGCCGGTCGCCTCCAGATCGTTCATCAGATAAGCGCACGACTCCGCCAGCCGGGCAAGCTTGCTCCGCATGATGATCAAATCGAAATAGCTGGAGAACATTCGCAACGAATCAAAGCGAGTTTCCCCCTTGGTTTCCGAGGAGGTCGTCGGATCACGGACTTCGTTGCACGTGATACCCAGTATCTGACAAGCCGCCATGAAGGAGAGAAATGTGCGGGTCGAAGGCTGCGTAAAATACAGCATGGCCCGTTTATGGTTCAATAGTCGTATCAGAAAATCCTGCCCATCGCGCATCTTGGAGAGGATGCGAATCTTGTCGGCGGTCTCGGCCAGGTCTTCAAGCATCGAGACAGAAAACTGCCCGCTGAAAATCACGTGCCGCAGTCGTTCGTTTCGCTCAAATTCAGGGATTTTCATCCGCACAGGTCGCTGGATGCGCGATTCATAGTGCAGCAAATCCAGTTCATCCTGAGTGGGGGAGGGGCTGTCAGAAGGGTCGTGCGACATGGGAAATCCTAAATGGTGGCCGGCAAGGGGGTTTCTCCTTTATCGCATATCGAGGATTTGAGCGTCAACCGTGCAAAGTAGCAGGCACTCTCCGTCTGCCGTCCGCTTGTTTGTTACGGCATACGGAGTGTGCGTACTACTAAGCTAATTATCCGACACCCGCCAGCGGACTTGGAACAACCACATGACCGTAAGCAAAAGTATGGCGTTGTATAACAAGCTGAACAGCACATGACCAAAAAACACCGAGAGCGATACCTGGGGCGGACCCGCTGAACTCGACACTTCGAGTGGAAGATTGAAAACGGCCACAAAAGGACTTGCTATCCCGGAAAATTGCACGATATCCTCGACGACACCTGATTTTCCGAAAAACTCGACAAACTGATTGGCAGCCAGCGGCACAAGGAACAGGGTGATGATTATCAAATAAGTGGCCAGCAAGCTGGTCGATGATTTGTGAAACAACGTGGAGCAAAAGAGTGCCGTCATCGCAGTTGTACAACAGGTCAGAAACACGACGACAAAATAGCCAAACATCGTTGGTAGATTTGACCAGAAGTCGAGTGGCATGATACAAGCCAACACCACCGGCCACATGAGAAACGAGGTCAAAACGCTCGAAACCCGCAAGCCCGAGAGTAATTTTCCCCACATCATTTGCCACGGGGAAATTAGGGTCGTAAGCAGCAGGTCAAGCGTCTGGCGTTCGCGTTCACTGGTGACACTTCCTGCAGTGAACACGGGCCCGACCAGCATGTTAAACAGCAGCACATAGGCGATGTACCATGGGGCGAGGTGTTGTTTCAGGTAGAGCAGAATCGCCATCAAGGGGAGTGCCAGTCCCATACTGATCTGGATCACCAACCGTAGCATGAGTGTACCCTGGCTGAAAATCTCGCTCCGAATCTCCTTGTCGTAGATTGGGTTGGCATCTTCAGGTAGGAATGTCGTCCGCTTGGGAGGGGCGAACAGCCGGTCGGGGAATTCCTCGCGTTTTATGTACAAGCCGACCGCTGATTCCGCTTCCGTCCCCAAATCGATTGCCTGCTGGCCGGCGCTTCCCAAATTTGGGGCAGCCAATAACCGTTGCGCGGTGTTGACCACCAAGATTGTTGCCGCCGCCAGACAAGCCAAAGGGATAACCACGCAAACTACTACCAACCGGGCCTCACCCAATTGGGCGAGAGCTTGCCAGATGAAAATGCCCAGCATGGCCAATGGCAGGATCATCAAATAAGAAACAACTAGCGATGAAGAAGTCCTCGAAAAATAACTACTGCACCACAAGCTGATGGCGGTGAAGAGCGTAACCGAGGAGATCATCGCGAGGTAGGCGGCGACCACTTCGAAAAACTGCACCCCTCCCAGTGGCAAACAAAGCATCACCACTGGCAGCGAGCCAATCATCAACTCCGCCAGCGGGCACAGCGAGGCAGCCAGTTTGCCAAACACGATTGCCCCGGGCTTCACCGGGCTGGCCATGAGCATCTCAAAGCTGTCGCGTTCCTTCTCGCCGGTGATTGCCCCCGCGGCAAAACTGGGTGCCATGAGCGACATGAGCATGTATTGCCCAAGAAAGAGCAGATTCACCAGCGGCTTGGCCTTGTCCGAGTTCGACATATCCAGCCGCTCTTCCGCTGGCCACGCGGCATAAACCAATAACCCCAACAGTGCTACATAAGCAAACAACAGCGCAAACGTACGGTTCATCCGCAAGTTGCTGACGAGTTCTTTCTGGAGGACAGGGTTTTCAAATAAATACATAGGCGCTGGGCGCTAGTTACTAGACGCTAGTCAGATGGTTTCGGAGCAAGAGAGCGACGTAATCCACTGAGCATGCGACCTTCTTCTTTCAGTACATCAAGTAACTGATCGATCCGACTCGAGTCTCCGAAACACAGTTCCTTACTTATAATTAATTGAGTTTCCAACTCGGCAAGAGAACCTCTTGCAATCGAAACGAATCGGGCGAGTTCACGATTTGATTCGCGTGAGTGACCTTCAGCAATATTTGAGGGTATTGAAACTGCACATCGACGAAGCTGGGTAACAAGGCCAAACTTCTCTGTGTCTGGGAATCCTGACGTTATTTCATAGATGGAACGTGTAATCTGAATACCTAACTGCCAGACTTTCAAATCCTGATATCCCGCCATAGTATCCTCTCACTCTGACTAGCGCCGAGCGCCTAGCTACTAGCGCCTATTTTAATACTCCCGCCTCCTGACTTTTCCCATCACTCTGCTCGGCAACCCCTGAATCCTCAAAAATCCTTCCGCATCGGTCTGGTCGTAGCTGCCGCCACCTTCCATGCTGGCGATGGCTTCGTCGTAGAGACTGTTGGGGCTCTCTCGGCTGTGTATCATCACATTACCTTTGTAGAGGCCGAGCGTGACGGAACCGGTGACCGGCTTTTGCGCTTCGCGAATAAAAGCCATCAGGGCGTCCATCTTGGGGACATACCAAAAGCCATAATAAACCATCTCGGCCACTTCGGGAGCGATGCGGTCCCGCAGGTGAACCGTCTCGCGGTCGAGGGTGAGTTGCTCCATCGCCAGATGAGCCGCGTAGAGGGCCGTCATGCCGGGAGCCTCATAGACGCCGCGACTTTTCATGCCAACGAAGCGGTTTTCAATGATGTCGATTCGCCCGACTCCGTTACGGCCCGCGATCTCGTTCATCTTTTCGACAACTGACAGCGGGCTAAGCGGTTCGCCATTCACTCCAATAGGCACGCCACTCTCGAACTCAACAGTGACCTCCTCCACCTTATCCGGAGCCTCTTGGGGAGAAACGGTCATGCCGAAGTCGACAATCGCCATGCCGTTCACTGTGGGGTCTTCCAGCTTGCCTGCTTCGTAGCTGATATGCAGGCAATTCTCGTCGCTACTGTACGGCTTCGCGGCAGATGCCTTGACAGGAATTTTTTTGGCATCGCAGTAGTCGATCATCTCTGCGCGCCCAGGGAACAAGTCGCGGAACTGTTTGATCCGCCACGGGGCGATGATTTTTACATTAGGGTCAAGGGCTTCGGCTGCGAGCTGGAAGCGGCATTGGTCGTTCCCCTTACCGGTGGCACCATGAGCATAGGCTTCGGCACCAACCTCGCGGGCCACTTGCAGACATATTTTTGAGATCAATGGCCGTGCGATCGACGTCCCCAAGAGATAAATCCCTTCGTACTTCGCCTGCCACTGGAGCACTGGAAAGGCAAAGTCGCGACATAATTCTTCGCGGGCATCGATGAGCCGCGATGACTTAGCCCCGTTATCACGCGCCTTTTGCAGAATCGCTTCGCGATCTTCGCAAGGTTGCCCCAGATCGACGTACACGGCATGGACGTCGTAGCCCTCGTCCTGGAGCCAACCGAGAATTACCGAGGTATCCAAACCTCCCGAATAAGCCAACACACAACTGGGCATAATAAACTTCCCCTAAAAGTCACACTGGTAGCCGCGACTCAAAGAGTCACAGGGTCCGCAGCCGCGTTACAACGCATCGCACGGCAAGTTTCCATCGAGACAACCGACAGCCCATTGTGGTTCGCAGAAGCAAGACTGGCAAGCCAAGGGCGCGTCCAGAAGCATAAGCCACTGGAGAACGCAGCCCTTTTAGAAACTTCGGCGCCAAGACTTTGAACCGCAAACCCTAGCGACCAGTAGCTCCAGGCGCGAACGCTTCCGGCTCGCCGGGGAGTTCTGCAATCTTCAAATCGCGGAATTCCAGATCGGTCGTCGGATCGTGTCCCTGGATCATGAGCGTCCCGGGTTCGAGCCGCAGGCCACGGCGGGGGTTCTCGTTGGCCGGGCGGTCGTCGGTCCAGTCGCTCACCTGGTAGCCGTTGACCCACACGGCCATATGTGGCCCATTGGCGACGATCGTTTTGGCGAACCACTCGTGGTCCCGCGCCACAATGCGGCGGGCATTCTGGCGACGGAATATCCCCCCCGTGCCGCAATCGACCGGCTTGGTCGGATCGCCATCGACCATGCCATTGTGAATTTGACTCTCGTACCCCATCATCTTGTCGCCGGGGATGCAGCGAAAAAAGATCCCGGAATTCAGACCATCACCGTTCACCTTGCACTGGAGTTGCAAGATGAAGTCGCCGTACGCATCTTTGCTCTCCAATTGCCCGGGACCGTTCTTCACCTGGAGTGTCTTCTGACCACTAACGGTGAATTCGCTTTCTTCAACTCGATCATTGTTCCAGCCGGTGAGGTCACGGCCATTGAAAATAGGTTTCAAGCCAAGTGGTTTGAGGCGGACGTTTCGAAATGCAATCGGTCCTTCGCGGAATTGCAGGCCGATATGTCCGCGGGAGAGTGGGTTGGGATCGGTATAAGTAATCGCCTGCCGAGCAAAAGCTTTATTGACGATGCGATCACCTTCCACGACAAGGTCTACGGGTGACCATCCCGTCTTCAGTTCTGGGTACTCAGTCTGTCGTGCACTGTCCCATTTCAAGCGACCGACTAAAGAACCTGTGGGAAAAGGATTCTCATTTGGTGCGATATTGAATTCATAGCAATCCTTCGTTGGGTCAGTTGGAGCCAGTGGCGTACGCAAGAAAATCCCGCTGTTCGTGTCAGCCGGGGCTTTGAACTCGACGTGTAATTCATAGTCGGCGAACTCACTGGTCGTCATCAACCAGCCTTCGTCGCCGGATTCGACCTTTATCGTACCATCCTCCACATGCCAGTTGGCATCACTGGTGGCCTGCCACCCAAAGAGCGTCTCGCCATCAAACAGCGAGATCCAGCCATCGCTGACCTGTTCAGGAGTGAGAACATTCTCCGCTGCATGGACATTGCAACAGGTGAAGAGCAGTAATGCCGTGCGAAAGAGTTTGATCATGAAGTTAATTCATCGTTAAGAAGTATCAAATGTAATGCGGCCAACTTGTCATCCCGAGGGGATTTCCACGACCTGAGGGATCTGGTTGGCATTGCTCACAAGAATTGCGCACGAGAAAACATTCTATCCAGATTCCTCTAGTCGCAGAACTCCTATCGGAATGACATGCCACTTATCCTATCCCTCATCGATGTCAACCCGCACGGTGAAGGGCAACTCCCCTGCCCTGCCCTGGGGGAGTTCGATCTCGAGGCGATTGGTGAGCCCGATGAGGCGCGTAATCTCCAGATCGTCACCGAGCGGCTGACCATTCAGGGTGACTCGTGCGTCATCAGGCAAGGGCTCCACGACAATCCACACCTTTTCCCGCGGCGTGAGCCCCGCAGGCCAATTGAAAGAGCGCACCCAGCAGACCCCGCTCTCAGAAGGCTCACAAAGCCAGGGTTCGCGGAGTCGAATCGAATGGATGTCGGGCATGGATAGGCGCTAGTTGTGAGGCGCTAGGCGCGAGTTTCATATATTCTGACTAACGCCTAGAAACTAGTGTCTAGCGCCTACTCCGCCATCTTCCTCGTGACATTCGCTTCGCGGATCGAACGAGAATTGGGTTCATAAATCCGTAGTTTCACCTGGACTCCCTTGAGAGGTACGGGATATGGCGGAGAGGTTTCTCGTTCGTTTACGTCATCAGGTCCATTCCGAATATCGGCTACAGGTGGAGTATTCGGATTATTGTCGTCGTCATAATAGGCCTGATCGTCCAGGCCGTTCGTGCCTTGGTCAATATTCGGCGTCTGTCCGGCAAGCCATCCTGAAGTAGGAAGTATTGATTGATAGAAAGGCGAGCTCTCCTGGTCGATTTGATCCGTTTCGTAGTAATTCGTCCAAGTATCATAGACGACCGGTGGTTCTCGAAAGTATGGGTGATCACTTAAGGCAGGAACCCATCCAACTTTGCGTTCTACCTGGAATAATGGGGCAGGAGCTGAAGGGATCATGCTACGTACGGACTGATAGTCATAGTCAAGATTATCATTCCATCCCAGATCAACATACGTGCCAAACCCTGTAATGAAACTTGGGCCGGCACTCACGGCATTTTGGAATGCTTGAACAGGACTTGGATGAAGTACTGTACCTTGATAGTTGTAGAGCGGTGCCCCAGGATCAAACGCTAGTACGTCGAAAGCCAAGACGTTCGTGAGCACGATATCCCCACCTGCCCGGTCTCCACTTAAAGGTTGAAGTGAGCTGATAGGATTTTGGGAATTGTCCACAGCTCCCGGCAGCAGGTGGTGTATTGATGGGTCACGACTGATGATGTCGTAGCAAATGGGATGAGGAAATTTGCGGACATTTCCTGTCAAATTGTCCGGCAAATGGGCAAAGCGATGTTCCCTTCGCGCCAAATCTGCCAGCGTGTTGGGAACGATGCGGCCGTTCTCTAAACGGACTGAGATATCATACTCGTTCTGGAAATTAAGCATTTCTCGAACTTGTGCTTCGTAAGTATTGGCAATGCTTAATCCTGGGTAGAAAAACGGTAGCTCAGTATTTGGATGGAAATTCGTATTCGTCAGATCAAAAATTGGATCGAGCTGTCCGGTTGGCCCTACGGGAATGTCATAAGTCGTAACCCAGGGAGCAATCAGTAAGACGCGTCTGTAGATAGTTCGCATCCCTGGCTCGCCACGAGAACCATCGGCTGGGTTTTCGACCGCGAACCAAATCACTTCTGCAAATCGTGATTCGATTGTTGTGCCAATCCAACTCATAGGGAGATTCGGATTCGCCCCTGGAATCAGAGCCCGCCCTCTGCCGCGAAACGGGGCTCCCTTACTTTCGACCGTAAATGCTAGGATGTCATCGAAGTCGCCAAGCCCACTAAAGTCAGTCACCACAGCAGGATCAAAGAGATTGCCTTCGGCATCGGCAACCATGTTACTCGAAGGAATCAGCGAGACCGCTGGGTCAAGGGGAACCACACTGCCTGCAAGAGGAAGCTCATCCGAGGCGATCCCCTCAACGATCTCGAAATACCCATTGGGCTCGCCAACATCATCGGTCCGCACTGTGGCCCCTGCTAGATCATTGTACAAACGTTGTCGGGCGATGCGCAGCTCGGCGCTGATCTCCATCGCACCCTGGCGGTTGTTGACGCTGGTACTGATGTTGGCAAACAGGTTCACTACGGCAGCCATCATCACCAGCGTGATCGCCATGCCGACGAGCATTTCGATCAGGGTGAGGGCACTGCGTGAAGCAAGCGGTAGGCAGAAATGGCTGGGTTTCGACATGCTGACTCGTGTTCCGCGCTAAGGACCGGGTGCCTCTGAATTCATCGGTCTCATTACTACCATTGCACCGCGCAAAGGCCTAAAAGTCAAGCAGAACCCGCGTTTCGGGGTCTAGTCCCTATTTCGGCTCCCTCGCGTTCTACTACTACAAGCGTCGACCGAAAACGTGGGCTTGACCCCTTTGCGGATAAGGAAAGTTGCTAGATGTGGCACAATCCAACACACACTGCTCAATCGTGACTCACTGCCGGGCTGCATCCTGGCGTGTTACAATACAGATTGGATACTTAGACCATTTCTAGCAGCCGTCGCCGGAAGGCGACTGTCTTTCGAACAACCGCTATCATCTCATGCGAATTAGCTCCATCCCCCAAATCTATCGCAACGTGAATCGTTGGGGCGAGATCTTTTCGATTCTCAGCAAGTACGGCTTGGCGGGATGGCTGAGCCGTTTCGAATTCTCGTTGGGAAAATCTCTGCTGAAAAACCGCAATGGACAAATCCTGGCCAATGAGAGTCGCGAAACACGAATCCGACTGGCGTTGGAAGAACTTGGCCCTACCTTCATCAAGCTCGGCCAGATCTTGAGCACGCGCCCCGATGTGGTCGGTATGGAACTGGCCAATGAGTTGCAGAAACTCCAGTCCGATGTGCCGGCTGACACGCTCGATGAAGTCGCTGGCGTGATCGCAACGGAGTTAGGTCAATCACTCACGGAGCTATTCGCTGAGTTTACGGAAAAACCTGTTGCCTCAGCGTCGATCGGGCAAGTGCATAGGGCACGACTCCACTCGGGCGACGTGGTGGCCGTCAAGGTGCAGCATCCTGAGATTAAACAGCGTATGCGGGTTGACCTGGAGATTCTTACTGGGTTGGCTCAGCTTGCCGAGCGGTTGCCCGAACTGCGACCCTATCGGCCCGTGTTAATAGTGGGAGAGTTTCAACGGATGCTCCGCCGTGAACTCGATTTCACTTGCGAGCGACGCCACCTCGATCATTTTGTTCGAGCCTTCGAAGAGAGCGAGAAGGTAAAAATCCCTGCTTCGTATCCCGACTTAAGTACTGAGAGAGTACTTGTTATGGAGTGGCTCGACGGCGCGCCCTTGTCTGATCCTGCTCGCGTGCGTGCTGTGGGGATTGATCTGGCCGAAGTGGCGCGTTCGGGGGCCGAGGCGTATTTGGAAATGATCTTCCAGCACGGGATTTACCATGCCGACCCCCATCCAGGCAATCTGCTGCTGATGCAGGATGGAAAGATTGGCCTCTTGGACTTCGGCATGGTCGTGCGCATGGACGAATCTGTTCGCGAGGCAATCGAAGAGATGCTGCTTGCGATTGTGGAGCAAGACGCCAATCGATTGGGGTCAGTTGTAATTCGCGTAGGTGCGGTTCCGGCGGGACTGGACGAGACGAGCTTGAATCTGGACCTCTCGGACTTTGTTTCGCATTATGCCCACCAGTCGCTGGAACGCTTTGAGCTGGGAGCGGCACTCTCCGAGATGATCGACATCATGTTGCAGTATCACATTTTGCTTCCCACGCCGATGTCGCTCTTGTTGAAGGTACTGATCATGCTAGAAGGAACCGCTCAACGGCTGGAGCCAGATTTCAGCCTCATGGAAGTACTTGAGCCCTACCGGCAAAAGATCGTCACACGGCGGATGTCGCCTGCTCGGCAGTTACGTAAGGCACGGCGTGTGGCCTATGAGATGCAACAACTAGCAGAAGTGGTCCCCCGCCGAGTACGCGATATCTTGCAGCAAGTGCAGGCGGGCAGATTTGATGTTCACCTGGACCACCGGGGGCTGGAACCCTCAGTGAATCGATTGGTGCTGGGGATGTTGACCAGTGCGTTGTTTTTGGGCTCCGCTCTCCTGGTGACACACCAGGTATGGCCTCTCAAAGGAGTCTCTGTCCCCGGCACGGCAGGCTTTCTGCTCTGCGCTGTACTGGGATTACGCCTGCTGCGGGCGATCAGCAAATCTGGCAGCCTCGACCGGAAAAAATAGAATTAGGCCGCTTGTTGAGTCTCGGCCCCCATCGAGTCCTCTCGCGGGGGGGAAATCTTGGTGAGCGCGGCTTCAATATCCAAGCACAACGAGTCGAGCGCTTGGAGAATTTCCGCGTGGCGCTGGTCGAGTTTCCTGAGGGTTTCGTTGCTCGCAAGCTCGGGCATAGATTTGTGGGTGGTCAGAGGTGAGTTGGCAGTGGCTAGCAGGGGAAAGCCAACCTAAGCAATCGGCAAGCAATTCACCCCCCATGGAGCCGAGTTCTGTTCCAACCGCTTGCGTCTTCGCGACGAAAGTGGGGAAATTCAGATTGTGCCGTTCAAGACCGCCGTTGACTGATAAACCTGATAGAATCTGAGGAATTTAAGGCCTGAGGTGGAAATTCCACAGGGGATGGGCTGGACTCTCTGCTGCGTCGATGCTACTTTAAGTGTTTGCGCATAAGAAGTTAGGCCCGCCGGCAATGGAGCCGGCAGGCGATATCATGTAACAAGTCAGGAGATACCCTTGGTAAAGTTGACGTTGCGGGAAAGAGAATCTGCCCAGGAAGCCGTCAGACGGTTTCGAAAATTGGTGGAAAGAAGTGGGATCAAGAAAGAAATTCGCGTTCGCGAGTTCTATGAAAAGCCTAGTGAAACCAAGCGTCGCGCTCGCCTCAGAGCCCAGCGACGTGCCCGCCGTGATCGCATGATGCTTACCAGCCCTGCCGGCAGACGCAGCTTGTAATTTCTCCCTAGCCGCACCGCAACGCGGTGCTGGGATTTCGGAGGTACGCCGCGGCGGATGTCTCCGGCTAAGGATTGAAGCCTCAATCGCCGAGCAATTCAGGCAAACCCGCGACGAAATCGCGGATCTCGTCGCGCACTCTGTGATAGTGTTCAAGTGCCTCTTCCTCTGTTGCGCACTCGCGTGCAAGGGAAGGCGGATCGTCAAACGGCACATGCATCCTGTGTGTACTTCCTGGTAGTACAGGGCATTTCTCGTCGGCATGTGAGCAGACAGTAATCACAACGTTGGGCTCAACCGACGCAAGTTCTTCAATCGTCTGCGACTCTTGTGCGGAGATATCGACCCCAGCTTCTTTCATGGCTTGCACTGCCAGTGGGTTGAGCCCGTGGGCCACGATTCCGGCGGAATAGGCCTCGTATCGATCGCCGTGCAAATGCCGAGTCCACCCCTCTGCCATTTGGCTACGGCACGAGTTGCCTGTACAGAGGAATAAAACTTTTGAGAGGGCCATATTTGACTGGATTCACACTTCGATTGGTGATCGTTTTTGATCTACAAAGTGACTGGAGACTTTGAGGCATCTAAAATAAGGAATTAATATTTTCGCAGGGATATACTTTATATGATACTTCTAATCAAAATAAAACACGCCAGCCGGTTTAAAAGCGGCTGGCGTGTCGGAGATCATTCAAGTATTTTCCTGCGTCTTAGTAGGACAACACAGCCCTGGCAAAGAAGCCATCGAAGCCCAGGATGTTGGCATCGTCGAAGCCGTCCACCTGGAGACCCGGAATAGTCCAGTCGTAGTCATCCCGAATTCCAAGGTCATGCCAGGCGGCGAGAAAATAACCTGAGCTAAGTTGCAGGCAGTTCGTGATTTGAGCACTCACGCCTGCTTCGATTTCAGTGACCGGGATCAACCGGCAACCTGAATTGCTATAAGAACGCAACGTCAGCGGGGCCGAGCCATCAGGGTCATCCGTTGTGAAAGTGCTGATGCTCATATCACCATACAAGAGAGACCAATCTCCCTTGGCGTAGATACTCACGCACTTGGTACGACCAAAGTACCGCCGTCCGATAAGCCCCACCCGTGCACCGGTTCCTTCAAAGCTCATGCTGGTGATGGCACTGTCGACTTGATCGCCGTTTTGGGTAGTTGCGAGGTTAAACCGAGACCAATCCGCCTCGGCATAGCGAACGCCTGCCGTCCAGGTGATATCCCACGCTGGACAAGGGCAGCAACAACAGCCGTTGCCACATCCGCAGGAAGACCCTCCACCACAGCACGTATCACAACAAGTGTCACAACATGAGTCGCAACAACCGCTGCTGCAGCATCCCCCCAAGGGAATCGTCCGAGCGACACCCAGATCGTAAGACTTCACGTCAACGTCGAGGTTGCCGAACAGGGAGCCATTGTCGGAAGGAGCGTCTACTTCGTAGGGCCCAAAGATGGTTGTAGCGGTTGCTGTAGAAGTGTCAGTCACGTCAAAACTCGAGTCGCCTCGATAGCGAGCAAAGTTAAAAACGATTGCTCCACCACAGTCGCAGAAGTTGATGCCACCACCAAAGCGATACGAAGATTCGTATTCGCAGTCGTACTCGACAATGCTCTGACCCCCTTGAGGGTCGTTCGGGTCACTCACAATGTATGCGAGCGCTTCACTGAAGCTCGCCCGAGCGTAAATGTAGTCTGCGTAGGCAAAGAATTGGCAATCGTGACAGCAGAGTGCATTGCCGATTCCCAAGTTCCCGCCACCACCGAAACGTGCATCCGAACAGGTTCCTACCGAACACGTGCCGAAATAGTCGCATTGCTCTATCTCGTTGTAAGAAGTCAGCGAGTCGCTCGCCTGCTGAGCGGCTGTGTTAGCCGTTTGGTATTGCCGCTGTTTGGCAGCCTCAGCGGACTGTGCCGCCAGAAGTGCGAGGCTCACTGCGAGCGCAGCAGCCTTCCTGAAACAAAAGGTCATCTTGGATCCCCCCTACATAGGAAACTTCGAACAAGGCGACGCTTGCGGGCGCACTGCCTGCGATGGAAGCACTCAACTAGCGCCGGATCACCTACCAGCGCTGTCCGCCTGTTCGATTATTCGTACACAGAAGAGAATCGGACCCCGCAGTACCCTTACTTTCCCTTTTTTCCGAATAAAAGGAGGATTCGGCATAATCGGGCAGTTTTACGCATGCGGAAAACCTTAACTGTAGAAGTGAAAGCAGGCCAGTTAATAGCAACTCGCGAGAACCCACAAGTTCCACCACCTTCTGGCGATGGCCAGCAAAGAAAACAGGATCACTTAGCAAATGCCGAAGATTCGCCTTCTGCCGCCTAGCAGCCCCATAACCACCATTCCCAGCAAGGAAGCCGTGGATGGCTCAGGGATCATCCCATCCGTCTGAAACACGTCGGTAGGCGTTTGTAAATGGTATATCTCTAGAAGTCCGGCATGGGAAACCGTGGGAGGCCCATTCAATGTCGCCAGAGGAGTCGTCGCATCAGGCATGCCTGCCATACTGAACGTGGCTTGAACCATGGCGGGGTCGGTGGGGCCATTGCCTGCGTCTGCACCTAATAGTACTTCGCGGTAATCAGGGAACAAATTATTGACCATAGGAACCGGATCAAGATCAATACGGAAGATGGCAGCTTTTTGAATCGCCACTGAAGAAGTGAGACCGGTGAACGAAATTGTCAATTTCGTGTTCGTCGCGTCCAGCACACCCGTGACTCCCACTCCCGGGTCAGTATAGTTGGATACAGAGACGGGAGTTCCGTTAAAGCCCTGAGAAGGGCTGTCACCCAACCCAAACTCGAAACCAGCCTCTTTTAAGTCAACCACAAAACTGCTGATTTCGTTTTCTTGACCCGAAACGTTTTGAATCAAGATCGCCGGGCGATTGCGTTGCTGAAGGCGAATCGATGGATTCTTACAGGATTCCTCGTGATGAATCGCGTTGAGTTGCGTTTGGTTGATCAGACCCCGATTGAAATCCAATATGGCATCAAGATAACGCTCGCTTTCACCAATCATGAATTTGTAATTGCCAACGATCACCGCCTGGGACGGATGGGCAATGGCAACCACCAGCAAGAATGCGGCAAGCGCGGTCGTAATAAACTGATTCTGTAGTGCGTTTTTCATAGGAGTCTCCGAATTACAACCGCCCGTGCCTTCCGTAGCGGTATGGCAATAATCTCTGGTGTGGTGTGGGATCAAATAACCAGGGAGGAGACCTGCTTGAACAAGTGCCAAACGTTTAACTGTCTGGCAGCATTCGATAGGCGAAAGATGCAAAAATGCTAGCGCCTTCTGGGCAGCTCATTAGCTGTCATCAAGAAGTATTCGCGCACCTGTAGCGTGCCGAATTGACAACGTATCCAGGCCCTAAGACATGTTGTTTGCGGGGAGCATAAATTCATGCGCCTAGCAGTAACGTTTGTGGTTGTCTGAGGGATACAGGCCTATGTGCTATTAAGGGTTCGTGCTTAAAAATAAAGCAAAAATCCCCAATTGCAGGAAACTTGAGCGAGGCCCATTTGCGGAATTGCTGAGAGGCTTGTTTTCCAGCAAAACGTAGAAAGTTCAGCGGGAAACTAATCAGCAGGCAAAGATGGTGTCGTGAACCCAGGTTACCTTTGTTACCTGTCCGGACAACGATGAGTCAACTCGACTCGTCGCCGATCGAATGTTCATGAGGTCCACAACCCAATCGAAAAAATGTTAAAATCTGCCTAAAATCGCGGTTTTTTTACCGCATTACAACTTTATTCTAACCATGATCTACAGTGCTGTCAATCAAATTTATCCTGATTGCGTAGAATTCTCGGTCTAGTGAAGTTTACGGCAATGAGCATTTTCCATGACTAATTATGGTTCCTCCCAATCCAGCCCGATGTCGAGATTACAGGCTGAATGGGTTAGAGCGCCCACACTGATTCTGTCGACACCCGTCTCGGCGATTTCACGCAGTCTTCCAAGACGAACCCCTCCAGAGGCCTCCAGCTCAACCTGGGGGGCGAGTTCATTGCGCAATTGGACTGCTTCGCGAAGTTGAAGCGCACTCATGTTGTCCAGAAGCACAATGTCCGGCAGAGTCGGCAATACGGCTGCGAGCTGTCCCAAACTATCTACTTCAACTTCCACAGTTAGGTTGGAACTTGAAGCCCTATTAGAGGATTGCAAAAAACGCTTAACTTCTAAAACTGCATCGGCGGCTTCCTGGGGTGTGGCGATGCGTCTGCCCTCACGCTGGGCGAGGTGATTGTCCTTGATGAGCACTGCATCAAAAAGCCCCGTGCGATGGTTCGATCCTCCACCGCAACGGACCGCGTACTTCTCCAACCTTCTCCAGCCAGGAGTGGTTTTACGCGTATCGTAGATCCGAGCCCTCGTGCCAACTACTTCTTGAACATAGCGGCTCGTGAGTGAGGCTATGCCCATGAGTCGACCGAGCAGATTCAAAATGATCCGCTCAAGAGTAAGAATGTCTCCGACATTGCCACTCATTTTTGCGAGGCTTGTTTCAGCCGCGAAACTCTGTGAGTCTTGAATAAACTTCTTTGCTTGAACATCGGCTTTTGCTTCAGAAAGTACAAGATCAATCGCCATGATGCCTGCCGCGATTCCGGGCTCCCGCGCCACGATGCTTGCAGTCCCTTGCCGGTCCGCGGGCACTAGCGCGAGGGTAGTCCAATCTTGCTGGCCCCCGAGGTCTTCGGCGAGTGCGAGCCGCACGAGTTCCAGACATTCGCTTTCAAGCTGGTTGTCCCACTCTATCTGCTGAAAATCTGGCATGGTGAATTTCACGCAATTATTCGGTACGATGGTGCCCAGGTGAGAAGTTGCTATTTCGGTCTCGAATATCCCCTTTTCAATATATTCCATGCAACCCGGTAAAGAAAAAACTTTGCCAGATTCAGTGTCACGTCCTTGGATCAAGGCTCGCGATCAGGCGAGCTTGTTGGGACTGGTGGCAAGTTTGCTGTTGATGATGGCATGCTATTGGATCTACCAGGGAGGCCACAAGGGACAGCTGATCGACATCGATCGTGCTGATCCACTCAAGGCCAGCTATCGGGTGGACATTAATCAAGCCAAGTGGCCCGAGCTGCTCCAATTGCCTGGCTTGGGCGAGACCTTGGCGCGCAGAATTGTTAGCGACCGGCTTCAGCAAGGTCCGTTTGAAAGTGTGGAAGAACTCGATCGCGTGAATGGCATTGGCCCGCGAACAATGGAACGGCTGCGACCTTATCTGATTCCTATTCCTGTCGACACAGATTGGGCAACAAAGGATAGCCCAGTATCTATCAAAAACTGAGCATTTTCTTGTACTCAGCCATACGACTATTAATATCATCGCGGGTAATCTGCTGCATTCGTTCCAGGCCAAATCCTTCGACATTAAAGCTGGCGACAAGAATTCCATAGGCCATGGCCATCTTGAGCGTCTCGGGTTCAAAGTTGTCGCACTCAGCCAAATAGCCCATCATGCCGCCAGCAAAGCTGTCCCCTGCCCCGGTGGGATCAATAACCTGGGAAGTCGGAAATGCGGGAAGCACGTACGTTTCGTAATCACTGAAAAACATGGCACCGTGTTCGCCCTTCTTGATGATGACGAATTTCGGGCCCATTTCTTTCACTCGATGACCCGCGGTGACTAAATTCTCGGTCTCGGCGATCAGCTTGGCTTCGCTGTCGTTGAGCACCAGCCCATCGAGCTGTGTGAGAAGCTGGTTGAGGTCATTGCGAGTGGTTTTGATCCAGAGATCCATGGTGTCGGCGACTGCTAGTCGGCGACCTGGTACTTGAGAAAGCACTTTCATCTGCACTGATGGGACACCATTGGCCAGAAACACATACTTCGCTCGCCGATAGCTCTCTGGCAACACGGGATTGAACTCACCAAAGACATTAAGTTGTGTGTCGAGCGTATCACGGTCGTTCATGTTTTCGTGATAGCGGCCTCTCCAGGTAAACGTTTTGCCTCCGGGGATTTGCTGCAAACCGGAGGTATCGATGCCCCGCTGGTCCAGCACAGCAGTGTGCTCCGCCGGCCAGTCCTCGCCGACTACTCCGACCAGTCGGACGCTAGTGAAAAAACTCGCGGCGTAAGAAAAATGGGTTGCCGAGCCCCCCAGCAGGTTGTCCCTGCGTTCGGTGGGAGTTTCGACGTGATCAATGGCGACAGACCCGACAACAACAAGCGGCATGGAAGTGGAGGTGGTTTGTGGTGAGTGGTTGGTGGCGAGACGGGTCGTTCCCGACCCCCATCAGGTTCGCTTTCATGAATTGGAACCGGGGATTATGCCCGCTAGCGATACCCGATGGCAACCCCCCTCAGCAGCTTGCTAAGGATTTTGGACTTCTTCTCCACCCGCGATCGTCAAGTACGCCTTAAGAGTCTTAAAGTCTATGCTTTCGCTCAAAGCTTGGACATGAGCATCGGCAAAGCTTGCCAGAAATACGCCAGGGTGCAAATTAGGCACTAGTCCTGTTAGAGGATTCTTGGGATCGAATTCCCAATCATCGGGTTTTGTCCAGGTGGTAGCACGATCGTTGTTGACTTGAACAAGCATGATCGAGTTGGAAGTACCGTCCCGAATATCTGAAAACTTGGTTCCCTCCGCTGAGCCATCAAAGAACATGCCCTCTCCCTTGGCTCCTAGATAATTGGTGCGCCCTTCTTCATTTAAAAATGCCGAGCTAGGATCGGCATATACCGCCGGCATCTTGGCTATCAGTTTTCTGTTGTGCTCGCTGTCCCAGGGTTCCTCGAGTTGGAACTGCTCGTAAAGCGTTTGCTTTTCAAGGTAAGGAAGAATATGAACTCGCCAACTTAGAAGTGGTCTGCCGTTGCCATCAAAGCTCGCCTGAGCGGGGAAAAACTTTTTATTGTCCGCGTAATTGTGTAATGCCAAATTGATTTGCTTCATGTTGTTCATCGAGGTAGTCCGGCGAGCAGCTTCCCGCGCTGCTTGGACAGCGGGCAAAAGCAGCGCCACCAGAATACCCGAGACAGCAGTCATCCCGAGCATACCTATCTGACCTTGTTCTCCAGACAATCGGAAGACTACTAACCGCGATCCTTCTTGTTGTGGTTTCAGAGCCGTTGTCATCTCGTTCATCATCCGCTCTTTATAACGGCCCATTGCCTGTTGCACGGGATCACTGTTCTGTTTCAATCGCGCGATCTCCCGCGCGGTTTCGGCGAGAGCCATCTCGAAGGTCTGTTCCATGAGGGCGAGTAGTTCTTGCGCGTCTTGGTCATTGTTCGATTCGACGACCAATTCACTTTTCCCCGGGTGAGAGAAATTCATCCGCAACTCGATCCTCTGCACCAGATCTGCCACGCTATTAAACTGCTGCAGTTGTGGTGGCAACGGCTTCTGCATTAATAGCCCGTTGATCAGCGGCCTGAGTGGTACCACGTCGAGGGCCACGTAGACATCGTCGCTAGCCGCTTCCAAGAGATGATCGTGAAGCGAGCTGTCGGTGGGTTTGTACTTGCCTGAGAGATACTTTTGCAGAGTCGCCTCTGGAGTGGCCAGCAACACCGTTTCTCGAGGGAAGTAAAAACTCGGCATGAGTGGCGCATTGCTTTTTAGATGGGAATGTTGCGATTGCTCATTGGGGGTGGTGTGGTTCGTAAGTTGAGGATGGAGATTGCCAACAACGGGAGAAACAAAGCTCCCCATGACGGCGTAGTTGGGTGCCCCGGCGGCGGGTGGCTCCACAGATAACAGCAGTCGATCCAATTGCAGGGGATCGAGTCCGGTCTGTTGCAGTGATACCGCCTGCAAGACTTCGATCGGCATCATCCTGGCGAAAGACGACGCTAGAATCGCTTGTGGTCGAAGTGAAACGACCAAGCACGCTTGAGGCAACAGGTAGGTCACGTCCAGCGGCGTATCGACGATGTCCGGGACGGGAACAACCGGCGGGTCGGCGAGTAGCGTTGTGTCTGCACGATAGATCAAGTTGCCATCCGCATCTGGAGAAGGCGGCCGTGCTGGTTCTTCTAGCGGAATTGTGTCTATGTCTACATCCTCGGCAAGCAGGTGATGACCTGGAGAGTAGAGTATTAGCACAGTGAGAAACCAACAGAGTAGGTGGGTAGATTGTTTGTTGGTGCGAAACATGGGGATCCCCCACGTTGAAACCGAATTAACGGTCGGTGATGAAGTTAGACGGGTAATCGATTTGCCAGTGCTCGAAGCGATTGCGACCGCGATATTCTTTGACCTGACTTCGCGAGACATTGGTAATTCGCATGGACATGCGCGAATTGTAGCATGATTACCAACAACTGGGAATCATGCTCTCCCACACTCTAAAGCGAGCTCGCCGGTCACTTCATCTTCGCCCAGCTATCACGTAACGTGGCAGTGCGGTTGAATACAGGGTGCTCGGGTTTCGAGTCGATTGGGTCCACAAAGAAATATCCCAATCGCTCAAACTGAAAATGAGTGCCGGGCACCGCATCGACGAGCGACGGCTCGATGTGTGCCGTAATCGTTTGCAAAGAATTGGGATTAAGATTGTTGAGAAAGGTTCGACCCTCCGCTACGTCTTCAGGAAATTCAACGGCAAAAAGGTGATCGTACAAACGCACCTTTGCTTCAATGGCTCGTGCAGCCGAGACCCAATGGATCGTTCCTTTCACCTTACGGGTATGATCAGGATCAAATGAGCAGCGGAGTTCTGAAACATTCCCTTCGGCATCCTTGATTACCTCGTCGCAACGGATAATGCCGGCAGAGCGGAGGCGCACTTCGCCACCAGGACGGAGTCGGAAGAATTTCTTCGGGGCATCTTCCATAAAATCGTCTGCCTCGATCAATATCTCGCGCGTTAACGGCAAAGTCCGCATACCAGCCTCTGGTTTTTGTGGGTGATTCGGGGCTTCGATGTCGATGGTCTTACTGGGATCAATGTTCGTAAGCACAACTTTTAGAGGATTGAGTACTGCCAGCGCACGCGTGGAGTTCTGGTTGAGATCTTCTCGAATGGCGTCTTCGAGCCAGGCCATGTCGATAGTGCTGTTGAACTTTGCAACTCCGATTCTTTCACAAAATGCTTGGATCGCTTCAGGTGTGTAACCACGACGTCGCATGCCCCGGATGGTGGGCATCCGCGGATCGTCCCAACCCGAGACATGTTTTTCTGACACTAGTTGCAGCAACTTTCTCTTGCTCATCACCGTGTATGTCAGATTAAGCCGTGCGAATTCAATCTGCCGCGGATGGTGAATTTTAAGTGCTTCACAAAACCAATCGTACAGCGGGCGATGATTCTCAAACTCCAGCGTGCATATCGAGTAAGTGATTCCCTCGATCGAATCGCTCTGTCCATGGGTGTAATCGTACGAAGGATAAATGCACCATGTATCTCCTGTGCGATGATGATGGGCATGTTTGATGCGGTACATTACCGGGTCGCGGAGGTTGATATTGGGTGCAGACATATCAATCTTTGCCCGCAAGGTGCGTGTCCCATCGGGGAACTCTCCCGCTTTCATTCTGGCAAACAGCCCAAGATTTTCATCGATGGTTCTGTCGCGATAGGGACTGTTCTTTCCTGGCTCAGTGAGGGTACCCCGGTACTCTCGCATCTGATCCGCCGAGAGATCGCAGACAAATGCCTTGCCCGCCTTGATCAATTCCACCGCCCAGTCATGAAGTTGATCAAAATAATCTGAAGCGAAGAACAGGCGGTCTTCCCAATTGGCACCCAGCCAGCGGACATCATCCAGGATTGAATCGACGTATTCCTGTTCTTCCTTGGTGGGATTGGTGTCGTCGAATCGCAGATTGAACTTGCCTCGGTACTGCTGGGCCAATCCAAAATTCAAACAAATGCTCTTCGCATGGCCGATGTGTAGGTAGCCATTCGGTTCGGGTGGGAACCGTGTGTGGACCGGTACGTTTTTACCGGCGGCCAAGTCTGCATCAATGATTTGTTCAATAAAATTCCGTGAGGCGGACTTTTCTGAGTTAGAGGGGGATTCGGAGGGCATATTCATTCCTGAATATCAGAAGGCGGGAAGTTTCCCTGTTAGTGTAACAAAACACCACCAATTCACGGTAGACGACTCTTTCCCAGTCTAACGCTTGCCGTTTCGAGAAAGATGCTCAGGCAAGTCGTATTTTTTCAGTCCCGAGAGTTGTAGCATAATGCGGGCAATGAAGAGCGGATTATTTGTGAGGTACCGTTTCCAGAGACGGCGTGGTTCTCTACCGAGTCGATAAGCCCATTCCATCCCCGCACGTTGTATCCAACGAGGGGCTTGAGAAACCAGTCCAGCATGGAAATCAAACGCGGCCCCCACTCCTAGCATGACCATCGGGGCAGGTAATTGCAGATGGTTGACTGATCCAGCACCATAACGTGTCACGAGATCAGCCATAAAACGCTCTTGCTTGGGAGTGCTAAGACCCACCCACAGGCAATCGGGGCGAACGAAGCGAAGTTCCTCTACGAAGTTGAGTTCTTCCTCAGCAGTGAGCGGTCGAAATGGAGGCGTATGAATTCCAACAATCTCAGCGTTAGGAAAGCGGGCAAGTAGCTTTTCCCGTAGAATCTCCACCACCCCGTTGCCTCCACCGTAAAGATAGTGCCGCAGTCCAGTCTGCCGCGTTTCAGATCGCTGCCCTTCATCAAAGATCCGCAGCATAAGATCAGGGCCGTAGACGCGATCCATGTCTGCAGAGCCGAGCCCCTGCCAGCGTCCCAGCCATGTCAGCGGCATCCCGTCTGGAGTGGACATCAGCGACTCATTGTGAATCCTTCGGAGCTCAGCATCCCGCAGGCACTCTGAGATGCCATGAACACCTGTCACGGTCACATATCCCTGCCTGCCGGCTGAAACTGCTTGGAAGACAGATTCCACGGCCGAGTCCAGAGTGAGTACACTGATTCCCACCCCGAGTACATTGATTCGCTGATCATTCATTGAGACTGGCAAGGAAGTCCGATAGAAGCGACTAATTATCAGTTCTTTTCATCATAATCTATCATGCCAGGAAACAAGGATTATTTCCCCTTCTTTTGTTTCAGCATCCATTCGTACAGAGCTGGATTGTTGTAGGTTTCGGTCCAACTGTCATGATCAGCATAGGAGTAGACCGTTAATCGAGGGTTGCCACCCACTTTGTAGAGTGCGTTGACCATGTCGGTTGTGTTTTTAAGAGGTACAACGGAATCTTTAGCCCCATGGAATGCCCACACAGGGATCGTTTTTATGCGATCTGCTTGAGTGGGTTTCCCCCCGCCACAGATCGGGGCAATGGCAGCAAATATTTCGGGGCGGCGAACGGCCAAATCCCAAGTACCGTAACCGCCCAAACTTAATCCCGTTAAATAGACACGCTCACGATCCACGGGTAAATCTTCAAGGACGTGATCTACGAACGGAGAAAGCATATCGACATCCCACCGCTCATCAATAGGAGTCTGCGGGGCAACAATCAGCACAGGCAGGTTCAGTTCTTTGACCTTCTTAAAAGGACCATGCACTTTCACCAATTTCAAATCGTCGCCACTTTCACCTCGACCATGCAGGAAGATAATCAAGGGATATTTATCATCAGGATCATATTTTTCTGGTTTCACCACCAGGTAGGGGCAGCTTACGTCCTTCGAAATCGTTGTGCTGAACTTCTCGCGAGACTCTTCACCACGCACGACCCCGACTAGGCAAAAGGTCAATACAATCATCGATCCCAGAAGGCTGTTCATGTTTCTTGCTCCCAAAATGGTGCTAATTGGCCGAACAGTAGCATACTGCAGCCGAGGGGGGGTGCGACAGCCCCGAGAGTTTCGATTGATTCGACACGAATGAAGCCAACTCAGATCGAGTTGGCAAGTGTGGTATTGAGTGTCGTCAAACCATAGTAGAGGACCGCAAAAATAAGACCCTGGCATGTCGTCACCACAAGGGCAGACAAAGGGCCTGTGCGGACCAACACGGCGACGATAGCAATCGTCAAAACGATGGGAGCAAGGAGGTTAGTTCCCAAGCCTGGTGCTGCTACAGAGGTATTGACCCAAAATCGCAGCAGAATATTGGCGACTACGACTAAAAACGTGCAGAGAAGGCTTTGCCAGAAATCCGGAGGTTCAACTGCGGCAATCGAACAAGCAATCTGCAATGACCACGCTGCAAAGATCATGGCAGCGGGGACAAACAGGCACAGTACCAGCGTTGGGTCAAGCCCGGAAATGAATTGTAACATCTTGAATCTCCCACACGAGTACCGAGAGTCCCGCCGTGGAGCCCTATTAAAATATACTCCACCTGGAGACCGTTGTTCCGTGTTAATTGCCAGGTTTTCCTGTAGTATTTTCGCAACAAAATGTCTGGTAGCCATGGGCTTCCACCCACGGCTATCGACCAGATTTCGCTCTTACTATTCGGACTAAATGCGGTAAAATAGTTAAACTCGGCACATTCCTAGTGCCGACAGAACCAAGGATAGCCGGTTGGTGTCAATCATTTCAGGGACAGGAAATTACCATGGCTGATTCATTCAATCTCTGCGAATGTACAAACCCGGCCTAGGCCGGACCCTCTCGACCCTCGCGCCGGCCAACTCTTGGCCTGCGGTTTTACCCTTCAGCAATCAAATTTCCACAGGGTGAAGATAAAGACAATGGCCACTGATTTTCGTTTGAAAGACCAACTTCCGGAAATAACCGATCGCATTGTGCAGACCTATGATGAATTAGGCACTATCAACCATCTCGACCACTGCCCGTTGCCGAGCTATGAAGAAATCATTACAGCGACGCACGAACTAACTGAGATTCTTTTTCCAGGTTATCGTCGCAGAACAGGGCTGCATCGAGGGAATATTTCCTACTACGTCGGTGATCTGGTGGACCGACTTCATGACCGACTGACCAGCCAGATTGGTCGGGCTCTGCGGCACGATGCAGGTGCCACGAGTGATTGCCACTGTGACAGCGATTTTGAAGCTTTGGGCCAAGCGAAGACTTTGCAGTTTCTGGAGCACCTTCCCGAGTTGCGTCGGATTCTGGCAACGGATGTGCAGGCTGCATTCGACGGTGATCCGGCGTGCAAGAATGTCGATGAAGTGATTTTTTGCTACCCAGGGTTCGAGGCAATTGCCGTTTATCGTCTGGCACACGTGTTGTACGAACTACAGATCCCGTTCATCCCACGCATGATGACCGAATGGGCTCACAGCCGTACGGGTATCGATATCCATCCCGGTGCCACGATTGGCAGGTATTTTTTCATCGATCACGGCACGGGTGTCGTCGTTGGGCAAACATGCGAGATAGGCGAGCATGTGAAAATCTATCAGGGCGTCACACTCGGGGCACTGAGTTTCCCCACGGATAATGATGGCCAATTGGTCAGGGGCCAAAAGCGGCATCCGACGATTGAAGATCGCGTGGTCATCTATGCCAACGCCACGGTACTCGGTGGAAGAACGGTCATAGGCCGCGACGCAGTGATTGGCTCTAACGTCTGGATCACCTCAAGTGTCGCACCCCACACGACGGTGGTTCTGGAGAAGCCGAAACTCAAAGTGCGAAGCGAAGTCCCTGACGAACTGCGGCCGGAAACACAGTATCAGATATGAAGGGTGAAATGAAGTAATGCAGGATTTTGGGAATAGGGAAATAGGAGGAATTCTGCTACATTTCCCCCATTCCCAAAATCCTCCTATTTTCCAATTCCTTCTCCAATGCTTGCCGGCCCCATCTTTCGTGTCGAATTGGTCACGGTTGCACGCCGGCGCCGCTATTTCGTACTTCGAGCTGTTTATGCAGCATTGATACTTTTCGTTCTGTGGGCCATCTACGCTCAATCAAGTGTATTTCTTTATAGGACCGGTGGTAATTCGATTCGCAATGCGGCCATGCTTGCCTCGGGATTCTTTCTCAGTTTTAGCTGGCTACAATTGCTCGCAGTACTTGTTGCAGGTCCAGCGATGGCAGTCGGCACAATTGCCACTGAGCGTGAACGCAGAACTATTGAGTACCTTTTTACCACCGATCTCTCAAACGTGGAGATCATCCTCGGCAAAACACTAGCTCGTCTCACGCTGTTGGGACAATTGATCCTTGTAGGGCTCCCCATTCTGTTCTTGTTTCGCCTCATGGGGGGGATTCCAGCAGACGCTCTCACGGCTAGTTTTCTCATCACCGCGAGTTCAGCTCTGTTGATTACCGCGCTGAGTGTCTGTGTATCAGTCTGGTCACCGCGTGCCCGCGATGCCACGGGCCGCATCTATCTCTTGCTGATCGCTCTCTTTTTATTGCCGGCAATTTTGACTGGCTTCTTCTATGGCAAGTTGATCTCGCAAACTATCTGGGATTCTGTCGTTCAACCGATGGTTCAGTTTTTGACGTCGATCAATCCGTTCTCCATACTTTCACGGGCCATGGGAAATCCATCGGCTGTGGGTATTGGACTTGATATGCGACTTGTAGCAAGTTGCGTAAGTGCTCAAGTTCTATGCTCAGCGGTTGCCATTGGGTTATCCACATTCGCCGTTCGTAGAGTTCATTTAGCAGAGACTACGAAGAGTGCAACACGGAATTCATGGCTTTGCCAAGTTCGAGTGCCGAAGTTTCGTAGGCCCCTAGGCACGCGACCCGTACTATGGAAAGAGATGTTTTCCGAGACTTCAACAACCCGATTGGGCTATGTCGGTTGGATCGCATTGTCAATATTATTGGCAGCGATTTTTGTGATGACGGTGGTCATATTCAGTAACTCAATTTCTGCTTATCAGACATATTCTCGAAATGATTATTTCGAGTATTTGGGTGTACTCAGCGGTGCATTGGGAAGCGGTTTCTTATTACTCTTAGCAGCAAGGGCTGCCGGACTGATTGCTCAAGAGAAAGAGCGCGATTGCTGGAATTCCTTATTGGCTACACCACTCACTGGCGAGGAAATCATTGATGGAAAGACTTGGGGCAATATCTACAGTGTTCGCTGGATTTTCCTTGTGATAGTGGTCGCCTGGTTGCTGGGGCTCTTCTTTTCGACGACTTTCCTGGTCCCCATGATTGTCAGCACTCTGACTTTTCTCGTGTTGGCCTACTATGCAACGAACTTAGGGCTTCTTTTTTCCTTACGTTCCACAACCAGTATGCGGGCAATAGGTTTGACCTTGGTCACTCTTTTCTTCTGTGGCGGTGGTTATTTGTTCTGTTGCTGCGTAGTCATGTCCCAAGCCCCAGGAAGTAATGAATTCGGTGTCTTTCTAGCCCCGTGCATCCCCATGCTGCTTGCGCTGCCTTCGGCGGCGTATTTAGAGTGGAATTCCACTTATTTTTGGGATACAGCAATGCCGGTCGGATTTTGCTTTGGATTGATAGGCTACGCTGTGGCGGGTTACATACTGAATCGCTACATGAAAGCTTATTTCGACAGCTACACTGGTCGCACCGGTGGAAGCGAGCCAAAATCCCTACCTACCGGTATGTCGTCCTGACCAACGACTAACGCCCTTTAGGCAGGTATTTGCAGAGCAGAATCCCACCGAAGTAGAGAAATACCAGCGGCACTCCCATCAGGATCATACTGCCGGGATCAGCGGGAGTGAGAAACATCGAGATAACCGCGATCACCACGACTGCCAGACGCCACTTGCTCAGATAATCTTGAATTGAGAATATGCCTACCCGCTCCAGGAAAAGCATCACTAGAGGCAATTGGAAGCTTATGCCAAACCCTAGCGGCAAGATCAACACAAAACTCATCCACTCACTAATCCGAGGAGTCGGATTGATGCCCATCTGAGCGTTAAACCAGAACAGGAAGTCGAGTACATAGTCGAGGGCGGCAAAAAAAGCCAGGGCAGCGCCAGCCAAAAATAACCCCAAGCTCATCGGTAGGTATAGATAGACCAGGTTTCGCTCACGGCGGTAGAGGCCCGCGGCAACGAATTGCCACAAGAAGTAGAAGATAAATGGGCTTGCCAGTATGGCCCCCACAACGAGCGAGGCCTTCATGTAGACCATGAACGGCTCTTGTCCGCTCAGACTCACCGCCTGTGTTCTTGGATCAGCTTCAAGTGTGCGGTAAAGCCGCAGCTTGATCATCTCATCCCGAGAGGTGGGGTACTGCGATTTGGCCCCACCGGGTATTTCGATTCCCAATGCTTGGGAGAGCTCCCAGGGATCGACATACAAATCCTCGGGAACCAATCCTTCGTCCGCTAGTTTAGAGGCAGCTAGCGCTGGGTCTTCCGGCTTATGATTGTCCCTGGCATCCGATTCTTCGATCCGCTGCAGTTGGGCGGCTTCTGCCTGACCTCGGTAGTAAGCATCTAGAGCATCCCTTAACGGAACCTGCACGAAATCGACCACCTGCCAACCAAGCATCAAGCCGAATGCGGTACCCACCGCCCAAGCTGCGAGGGATTTAAATAGCGCCGTGCGAAGCTCTTCCAGGTGCTCAGAGAACGACATCTTCGTCCTCTCAAGCTGTTGTTCGTCATCCTCGGTCATTTTGGCCATTATCGCGGGGAAGGCTTCCTATCGTCGGCGTCGGGCAAAATTCGATTCCATAAAGAATACAACAGGAAGCGGCAAGAGGGCCGATTCGACCTAAGTTTTATCTTAGCAAGGGGTTGGAAGTTCTACAACGCAAGGCACAGCCATTGCCCTAGGCGGCCCAATCACGAAGATAGAATAACAGCCGTCGCCGGAAGGTGATGGTTAACGAGGATAGAACCACGGCCTTACGGCAGTGGCTGTCAGTTCAACATCAAAGTCTGCTGGATGTGATCGATGGCTTCCATTTGCAATTATCCCTTACGTTTTGAACCCTTGTTTCGCCAGTATCTTTGGGGTGGTCGCCGATTGGCCACCATGTTGGGAAAGTCGATTGGACCCGGCAACGATTATGCCGAGAGTTGGGAAATCGTAGATCACGGCGAAGACCAAAGTGTAGTAGCCAGCGGTGCGGCTCAGGGGCTTACTTTGCATGAATTGGTTGCTACATATCCTGAGGCTCTGTTCGGTCGTCACGTGAACCATACACAGTTTCCGTTGTTGTTCAAGTTTCTCGATTGCAATCGTACCCTCTCGGTGCAAGTTCACCCCAATGACCAACAGGCTGCGCTGCTGGATCCTCCAGATCTTGGCAAGACCGAGGCATGGGTTGTGCTTGCTGCGGACCCTGGTAGCAAGATCTATGCAGGATTGAATTCAGGAGTCACACAGGTTGAGCTCCGTTCAGCCATCGACTCTGGCAACTGCGCCGAGTGTTTGCACGAGTTTGAGCCTCAGGTGGGCGATTGTGTATTTATCCGGGCAGGTACTGTGCATGCCTTGGGAGCGGGTCTTGTGATCGCAGAAATCCAGCAAGCGAGTGACACCACGTTTCGGCTTTTCGATTGGAACCGAGTTGATGCCCAAGGCAATCCTCGGCAATTGCACATTGAACAATCACTGGCGGTAACAGACTACACTCGTGGCCCCGTGGCTCCGCAAGCTCCTAAATCAACCAATGTTTCTGGCAGGGAACGACTGGTAGAGTGTGATAAGTTCGTCCTCGACCGCTGTACGATCAACGAAGCGACTCGATTAGGGGGTGACCGGCGGTTCCATCACTTCGTGCCGCTTCAAGGTGCTATCACACTTGAAGGAGATGCTAGCGAAAAGCCACTTGCCCTGGGGGATACCTGTCTACTTCCAGCGGCCGCTGGTGTGATAGAAGCCGTGCCGAGCGAAGAGTCCGTCTTTCTTGACATCTATCTGCCGTGACCCCAAGCCGCACTTCCCCCAGGCCCAAGTCGTACCTACAATCCGCTCCACTCATATCTGTTTCTCTAGCCGTGGTGCGTTGTGGATCGATCATTGGTTCTTATTGCTGTTGCCAGTTTGCTGCTTTCGCTTTCAGCCGGTTGCTCACCCACGATTCGCATGCCGCGCCTCTTACACCCCGGCACGGCTGCCTACCAACGGTACCAGGCAGAGCAATTCGACCCCTATCCTCAAGACGACATGGGGCCAGCGATCGACGGTGGACGGCCGATCGACTACCAGAAACCGATCAACCAAGTCGAGCGCGCCCGCCAACCGATGCCAATTGGCCCCTGGCGAATGGGTTCGAGATATTGATCATCAATAATCCCAAGCCGGACCGCCACTCGGCCTGGAGATCCCAGAGGACGTGGTCTTCGGGATGAGGTAGCGCCCCTGGGTATTACCAGCCTTTTCAGTTAAGATGGCTGAAAGCGATCGAAAGTGAGTCGCTGCTTCCACCCAATGAATTGGCGTCCCAATGCCTCCACGTAAATCAAAAAAATTCACACTGAGGCCTGGACGCTCGCTTGCTAAAGGGCGGCGTCCAAATGCTCCTGGCAAGCGACAACGCAAGGCTGTCCCACAGCCGGCTTCCGAGCTTCCTGGTGAGCGCCTCCAAAAAGTGTTGGCTGCAGCCGGTGTGGCAAGTCGCAGGGAAGCAGAGACGCTGATCCTAGAAGGACGAGTCGAAGTGGATGGCCAAATGGTGACTGAACTCGGTACGCGAGTCGATCGCAGACAACAAGAGATCTTTGTCGACGGCGAACCTTTGCCCCGGCCCAAATTGGTCTACTTTGCGGTCAACAAACCAGAGGGCGTCGTTTGCACAGCAAATGATCCCTCGGGACGCCCGCGAGTGACGGATCTCCTCCCCCCCGACGCTGGTCGGGTTTTTAATGTCGGCAGACTCGATATGAGTAGCGAAGGGTTGATTCTCATGACCAACGATGGCGAATTAGCCAACCAACTCACACACCCTCGCCATGGGGTCCAGAAGATCTACGATGTGCAGGTGGCAGGTTTGCCCGACCCCCAGGTTCTGGTCCAACTTCGCAAAGGGATGCATCTGGCCGAAGGCTTTGCCCGGGTGGTGAATGTGCGAATCAAGAACCGCAAGAAAAACAGTACCATCCTGGAAATGATTCTCGACGAAGGTCGAAATCGAGAGATTCGCCGCCTCTTGGCCCGCGTAGGACACAAGGTGCAGCGACTCACGCGAGTGGCGGTCGGGCCGATTCGCTTGGGACAATTGCCCCGCGGAGCCTTTCGGCCTCTCACTCATGAGGAGGTGCGTAAGCTCAAGTCTGCCGCAGTCGAGGGCCCAGGCGCATCCAGTTCATCCTCTAGCGGAAGCACTTCAAAGAAGCCGCTTATAAATCCAGGAGCAGCGAGACAGCGTAAACGCAAGGCAGCACTTGGCAAAGCCACGAAGAAGACTGGAACTTCAAAAAGAGGGCGACGGTGAGCAACTCGCAGGTTGATGCAGGAGGCAATCCACTCTTGGCCCCGTATTACGCAGATTCTGCGTGCCACTACCGAGTGGTGATCACTGAAAATGTACGCCTTGCACGGGACACCTACCGAGTCCGATTTGAGTGCCCTGAACTCGCCTCAGCGATCTTTCCAGGCCAGTTTTTGATGATGCGGTTGGCAGATCGGGACGATCCACTTTTGGGACGCCCATTTGCCCTCTACGACACAGTGCTGGATTCTGCGGGAAACCCACTCGCCATCGACGTGGTCTACCTCGTGGTAGGGAAGATGACTTCCCGACTTGCGGCATGTCGAGTTGGCGATGAAATCGAAGTCTGGGGGCCACTAGGGAACGGTTTCTCCCCCCAACCCGTGGACCATCTGATTATGGTTGCGGGAGGCATCGGACAGACGCCCTTTCTGGCACTGGGGCGTGAGTTCCTTGGAGGTCGGAAATACGGGTCACCCCCACGCGTAGTCACTCCCGCTCGCAAAGTGACGCTTTGCTATGGAGTTCGCACGGTGGAACTCTTGGCCGGAGTAGAAGATTTTAAATTGTGCGGCATCGAACTCCAGATTGCCAGTGACGATGGGACGGTCGGACACCACGGTCTCGTGACGGAACTCCTTGAAAAAGTTCTTGTCGAAGAATCTATAGATTCATGCCGCATTGCCTGTTGTGGGCCTGAGAAAATGATGGAGGCCGTAGCAGGCATCGCTCGTGCTCAGTCCGTCCCCTGCGAAGTATCGCTCGAAACGCCAATGGCTTGTGGCATCGGCATCTGCTTCAGCTGCGTGGTAAAGACCAACCAATCCGATGGCGACTGGGACTATAAACGCACATGCGTCGAAGGTCCTGTCTTCGACAGCGAGAAAATCGCATGGTAGTAGCCGTGACGCAACGTGTCACACGGCCTACTGAGCGGCCTTCAGCTTCTTGATCCCAGCAGAAAGACGGGACTTAAGACGGGCAGCCTGGTTGTCGTGGATAACCTTCTTCGCGGCGGCTTGATCAAGTCGCTTGGTGGCAACCACATATTCTGATTCACTCTTGGCAACATCGCCCGAGGCGATGGCTTCGCGGACCTTTCGGATCTGCCCACGGAGGGCTGACTTAACGGAACGATTGCGGGCACGGCGATCCTTGCTTTGACGCAGACGTTTCTTTGCACTAACAGAATTTGGCATGTTTTCGATATCTAGCAGGTGTACGGAAGCCAGATTGGCCACCCTCGGCCAATCCGAATCACCCACTATTACGCAATTTGTTGATCTTGTCTAGCCGGTCAGACACGTCACGGTAGGCGAAATCCAAGCCCGCCAGTTCGGTTAAATGCCGCTCTGCCCGGTCCAATTCACGCATTCCGGTGGCCAGAACACCTGCTCGATAGAGGGCCAAACGGCGGGATTCGGAATCTGGCTCCTCACAAGCCTCCAGGGCCTGTTCGTAACTGCTTAGGGCCAATTTGTACTGCTCAATTTTCTGAAAACACTCTCCCAACTCAAGCAGGACCTGTACACGGCGTTTGGGATCGCTGCGAGCGGCCTGCAAGAGCGGGATTGCATCCTTGGTTTTCCCGGCCCGTTTTAGGCGTAGAGCCAATTCGTATTTGAGTCGTGTATTCTGCGGATCGCGATCTGCCTTGGCCGCATAGGTTTCCAATTCTATCTGGTTGGCCTGGGCCCTAAGGCGAGCCGCCAGTTGCTGATTCTCATCCGTGGGATCTTCTTCGTATTGCCGCTCGGCGATAGCCTGTTGTTGTCGGGAGCGACGCATGAGGACATCTTCCAAACGCTCTCGAACCATCAAATCACCACCGCCAGAGACTTGGAGAGCTCGCTCAAGAAGTTGCTCTGCATCGGCATACCTTTGCTCGCGAATCTGCAGATCAGCCAGTTTAAAGTAAGCTTGCAGATCGGTAGGATCCTTCGCGATTTCTTTTTGATATCGCTCTTCGGAAGGAAGCTGTTCGTCCTCAGTGGATTCCTCTGTGATCTCATTTTTCGAATAGCGCGAGTACCGAGCAACCGACGAATGAGATCCTCCATCAGCTGTGTTCTCTTGTCGCAGAAGGTCTGGGTCGTAACCCCCCTCATGAATCGTTTTTTCCACCGAGAGCCGCGAGATCGCTTGGAGCGCTTCTTCATCATGGGGCTTAGCCTGCTCGACCCGATTCCAGCAGGCAATTGCCTGGTCGAACTGACCCATTCGTTGAAGAGTTTGTGCTGCCTGGCGATTCACACTGATATCTTTGGGATTGGTGTCGAGCGCCCAACGCAATAGGTAGAGTTGTGATTCGTCGATCCCCAGCTCATCGCAAGCCTGGGCCATCGCCAGGAGAGTAGGGATATCCCAAGGATTGATTGCCAGGGCCGCGCAGCCTGCCTGCAAGGCTTCTGTCCACTTTCCTTTGGCGGCAGCCTTGCTGAGAGTTGAACGGGGGCTCTTGATCTTCAAGCTTGCCAGCCGCGCTCCCGACTTGTTGTTGCCATACTTTTTCTGCAAATTAGCAAAAAAGCTCTGCAGGTAAACGATATTGCCAGGGTCTTCCACGACGCATTGGGTGAATAATTGCGTGGCGTAGTCATAGTCGTTTTTCTCTGCACATCGCTGACCATGCTCGTAAACTTTCTGTAATCTCTGTCGTGAGGCAGGACTCAATGGAGCCAAACCAGGCAACGATTTCGATTCAGCGGCTTGTTGATTGGGTTCCATGGACATTATTCTAACATTATGTGTTGCGCTATCTACTGTAACCCCGCGGAGATCCGACAAGTATCGGGCTTATGAGCATTGACGCTGGCAAAGTATACCTTGTAGGAGCAGGCCCCGGTGATCCTGCCCTTATAACCCTGCGCGGTTTTAGCCTGCTGCAACGTGCGGATCTGGTGCTCTACGATTATCTTGTTGATCCCGTAGTTCTCAACCATGCCGGACTGATGGGGGATAATTCCAAGCAAAAACAGCTTGTCTGTCTCGGGCGCCACGGAGAGGGACGCATTCTGACGCAAGAGGAGATCAACCAACAAATGATAGAAGCTGCACGCTCGGGTAAGATGGTGGTACGACTCAAGGGAGGTGACCCGGCTATCTTTGGTCGTACTGCCGAAGAAATCGCCGCGCTTGAAGCTGAAGGCATTCCCTACGAAGTGGTTCCAGGTGTGACCGCTGGCCTGGCGGCCAGTAGTTATTCCGGAATTCCTCTTACCCACCGTGATGTCGCTTCCTGCGTCGCCCTTATTACTGGCCAAGAGAGCGAAACGAAATCCAGCGGTGCGCTCGATCTGGCTCAACTCGCCACGTTCCCCGGCACCCTAGTGTTCTACATGGGAGTGACGACTGCCCGAAAATGGTCAACCGATTTGATCTCCAACGGAATGAGTGCAACGACTCCTGTGGCGATCGTGCGTCATTGTACCTTCGCCGATCAGCAAGTTTTAACAACGACGCTGGGAGAACTAGGTGAATTTATCGCGACACACAAGATGCGTCCCCCGGCAATTATCATTGTGGGCGACGTCGTAGACTGCGCCAGTAGGAATTCCTGGTTCTCTGCTGCACAGCAACAATTGGCTCGTCCCCTCTTTGGCAAAACAGTGTTGGTCACTAGACCCGAGCATCAAGCTAGCGACCTCGTAACGAGACTCCACGATTTGGGCGCCATCGCTTTGTGTCAGCCAGCCATTGACATCAGGCCACCAACTAGCTGGGAGTCAGTTGATGAAGTGATTGCAAAAGTCGAATCATTTGATTGGCTAGTATTCTCCAGCGCGAATGGGGTGAAGAGTTTTTTGGAGCGGCTTCTTGTAACTGGCCGTGATTTGCGAAATCTGGCCGGATGTCAAATCGCTACCATCGGACCGGCTACCGCGACGGCAATTCAGCAATATCACCTCCGTGCCGACTTGCAGCCGTCCGAATATCGCGCCGAAGCACTCGCCGAAGAGTTGGCTCCTTTGGCGAAGGGAAAACGAGTACTGCTGTTGAGAGCGAGCCGTGGCCGCGAGGTTCTCGCTGAGATGCTGACCACCGCCGGAGCCGATGTTTCGCAGGTGGTCGTTTACCAGAGCGATGATGTCAAAAAACCCGCAAAGCACATTTTGGATAATCTGCGCTCTGGAAAAATCGACTGGATTACCGTCACCAGCTCAGCGATCGCCAGGTCCTTGGTGCAGATGTTTGGCGACGATTTAGGAAAGGCCCACCTCGCCGCCATCAGCCCCCTGACCGCTGAAGTACTCAGCGACGCAGGTTATCCAGCGGATGCCGTCGCCGAGGATTACACTACCGATGGCCTGCTGACAGCAATTTCGTTGAAGGCAGGATTGCCGGGTGTTCCCAATCAAGCTTAGGAAGGCGAAGGGATTCTAAAACTTACCAACTCTGTGTGGGCGTGGAGAGCTTTGCGACTGGCAAATCGCTTGCAGCGCGCAGATGATAAAAGGCACGCCGAGGCGACTAAACACCAAACACTCGGTTCGGGAATCGCCAATCGCGCAGTTTGAGTGCCTGGACCCGTGTATTGCCGCTGCCAAATGATAAAATCTCGGCCATCGACGTCACCATCATCATCGGCATCGCCATCCATATGCATTGTGCCCGTGCCATAACCTGCTTGCCAATTGTCGAGGTCGTCGCTGTCAACGTCACCGTCTATGTCGAAATCAGCGTCGTAAAAATCGACACTTTCGATTTCAAGGACCACTTCATGTGGATTGCTGTAATTCACCGGCAGCCAAGTGACGGTGGCAGACCCCGTTGTGACAGGCAGATTTACGACATCGAAAGAGCCGAGGATGGGACTTGTGGAGCTGATGATCGTAAACTGATCACCTGCACCGGGGAAATAGGAATTGCCAAGATCAACAAATCTGACGTCGAGAATGCCGTCGAGATTCACGGTACCGGTGGAATTTAGCTGGTCATGCCCCGCACCTGGAATGGTTCCCCCAAGTTTCATTTTAAGTTGAACTGAATCGCCGTTTAACAAATAACTGCCTTCGAGCGGCACGATCGCGGTTGAATCCATGAAGCCAGCCATATGTGTATTGTCGATACGCACGTCCTTCATGAGTCCGTCACCGCTGACCGTCCCGTTAATTTCGAGAAACTCACTCGAAGAACCACCCTGCAAAGTGCCTTGATTGATAATTATGCCATCGATTTGGCCTCGTCCTGAAATCAAACCTGCAGAAGTATTGGTAATCCCGATGTTAGAACTGATTGTCGCATCAAACAAATCGATCGTGCCCGCGTTGATAAAGGCATTGGCGGTGTTGAAGGTACGCGAGTTCGCTACCCGTAAAGATCCGGCGTTCATGGTGAGCATCGATTCTAGTGGTGTAGTCCCGACCTGTAACACCGAGCCAATTCCGCTTAATTCGACCTCCGTGCCGAGAGCGATTTGATGGATATTACTTCCCCGAAGGGTGACAGTTGAACCGCTGCCTGTGGAGATAGATCGCCAAGTACCACCTGTGAGAACCCCTGCCACGTTGTTCGTCGTGACGGCCGACGTAGAATAAGTCATATTCGAGCCATTCAATGCCTCAACCGTTCCTTGATTGTCGAATGTCCCACCGGTTAATTGCAAACCACCGGTTCCGCTGCCACGAAGTGTTCCCGTACTCTGATTGACCATGCTTGTTGTGGGGTCGATCGTGAGCACAGCAGTCTGATTTGCGTCAATCAGGCCCAGATTGTTCAGCCCCATGGAATTCCCACCAAGTTGACCAGCCCCTTGGATCGTGTGCTGGGTATCGTTGGTCAACACTTGAGTGTTCACCAGACCGATGATACGGTTGCCGATATTGTTGGACATGGCCCACATGCCGGTGCCCGATAAAGTGACGTTGCCGTCAATCTGCACTTGGGTGATGCTGCCGGTGGAGTTCTGCTCAACGGTACCGTTATTGGTGATCGTACCTTTCAGGATAGAATCGACATCGTTATTCATCTGCAGCAACCCATTCAAGGTTACGTCATGCAAAATATTGCCGTTCAATGTCATCTTAATCACCCCACTGCCGCTGGTGGATAGAGTGCCTCCAACGATTGTCCCCGTGCCAGCGAGCTCGATGGTCGAGAGATCTAAAGCGCGGATCAACCCTCCCGTATTGGTGAAAGTGCCATCCTGCAAGCGTAGTGTGCCACCATTGCTGGCCCGTAATATACCCGTATTGGTGGCACCAGTTGTGCTGGGGTCGATCGTGAGCAAGGCAGTCTGATTGGCGTCAATCAGGCCCAGGTTGTTGAGTCCCATGGAATTCCCACCAAGTTGACCGGCCCCTTGGATCGTGTGCTGGGTATCGTTGGTCAACACTTGAGTGTTAACCAGACCGATGATACGGTTGCCGATATTGTTGGACATCGTCCACTTGCCGGTGCCTGATAAAGTGACGTTGCCGTCGATCTGCACATGCGTGTTACTTCCGGTAGAGTTTTGCTCGACGGTTCCGTTATTGGTGATCGTACCTTTCAGGATAGAATCGACATCGTTATTCATCTGCAGCAATCCATTCAAGGTGACGTCTTGCAGTATGTTGCCGTTAAATGTCATCTTAATCACCCCACTGCCGCTGGTGGATAAAGTGCCTCCAACGATTGTCGCGGTGCCAGCGAGCTCGATGGTCGAGAGATCTAGAGCGCGGATCACCCCTCCCGTATTGGTGAAAGTGCCATCCTGCAAGCGTAGTGTGCCACCATTGCTGGCCCGTAATATACCCGTATTGGTGGCACCAGTTGTGCTGGGGTCGATCGTGAGCAAGGCAGTCTGATTGGCGTCAATCAGGCCCAGGTTGTTGAGTCCCATGGAATTCCCACCAAGTTGACCGGCCCCTTGAATCGTGTGCTGGGTATCATTGGTCAACACTTGAGTGTTAACCAGACTAAAGAGACGGTTGTTGACATTGTTGGACATGGTCCACATGCCGGTGCCCGATAAAGTGACGTTGCCGTCAAGCTGCACTTGGGTGTTGCTTCCGGTGGAGTTCTGCTCGACGGTCCCGTTATTGGTGATCGTACCTTTCAGAATGGAATCGATGTCGTTATTCATCTGCAGCAACCCATTTAAGGTGACGTCATGCAAAATATTGCCGTTGACTGTCATCTTGATCGCCCCACTTCCGGTGGTGGAAAGAATGCCACCAATAATATTCACCGTACCAGCGAGCTCGATGGTCGAGAGATCTAGAGCGCGGATCACCCCTCCCGTATTGGTGAAAGTTCCATCCTTCAAACGCAGTGTCCCACCGTTGCTGGCTCGTATTGTGCTTGTGTTGATAACGCCAGCAGCGTTCGGGTCAATGATCAGAATAGAGGCTGCGATATTGGCATCGATCAATCCTTGGTTGCTCAATTTCAAGAGATTGGCTCCCAGTTGTCCACCACCGGCAATGGTGTGAGTCGAACTGTTGATTAATTCGTTCGTAGCGACACCGCCGAAGATTCGATTATTCGTCAATCCGCCAAGTAGCAAGGTGCCGTCGCCGGAAAGAGTCGTGACAGCTGATTGTAATCTTAGGAACGTATCGGACCCAGTCGATTTGAGCGATATCGTGCCATTATTCTCAATAGACGAGCCCGCGATGACAAGATCGTGGCTGTCCAGGAATCTCAACTCATCCCCCATGTCGACCGTCAAATGGTTGATTTCCAAAGTGACATTGAGCGCGGCGACAACATCGAAATTGACGTCGTTATCAATGCGAACATTAAATTGATCGATCGCGTTGTTGTTAGGTACGACGCCGATGTCCCAATTGGCTGCCGTGTTCCAATTACCATTGCCGTTCAGACTCCAAGTCGCATTGATGACCGCGCCAACACTTAAAGAGATGAATTGCGAAAGTGCGAGTACAAAAGCTAATGAGCAATGGTTCGCAAAGATTAGAGACAGAACTTTTCGGTAGTGGCCGTTCATGATCTAACTCTCTCTTAAACTGGATTTCTCAAGTCGATTCCAATGGAAATCCTGCCGCGGCAGAGTGCCGTTACAGATCAGATCAGCAGGACAAAGAAGATCGCCCTCAGCTCATCCAGTCCTTCCGCAGGCGATTTTCAGATCGCTTACTCCCACGAAGGAGGCTATGAGTGGTTAAAATTATCCACTGGCTAATGGGGCGTGTCAATTATTTCCCCCCCCAGAGATAGGGCTGAGGAAAGATTGGAACTCTAGCAGGGCTTTTAACGGTTCGGCGCATCTTCTTCCTAGCCGAATCCGCCACGCGGTCCGGGTCTTCGCGGCTCAATCCCCGGAGGGCGTGGCCCTCTGGCTAAGTTGGTAGTAAACCTTGCCGGTTCTTCCGCATGTGCTGCAAATCCATCACGTTCCATCTGGCGAACCCTTGCGACGATACGTCATACGTTTGCAGTAACTGCAGCCAACGTCCGATGAATGCATCAGGGACACAGTGTTTCGCAAGGAGCGAAACCCCGCTTGAAACGAAACAGGGAACGAGAGTATGCAACCAGAAGCAAACCCGAAAGTTCGGGCCACGATTTACTTGCCGCTTGACGTTTTGAATGAGGCTCGCGACGCGGCGGTCCATCTGGCCGGCTATCCTGCACGACTGACACTGACACAACTGGCAGAAAACGCCCTGCGCGCCGAGTTGCGGAGACTCAAAGCACTCTACAACAACGGCCAGGATTTTCCCCGACGCGATGAAGAGCTTCGGGGTGGTCGACCCATCGCGGCCTGAGCGAGGACTTGCCATGAAAGACCTGCCCCTTGTGTCGGTCAGCTGCACTGAACGTGACAAAGCGGTGATTTCACCCGCTGCCAAGCCACATGGCTACCTCAAGAGCTCTGAGGAGGCCAAGTTGCTCCGCGGTCGGTTACTTCAAATGATTCTCGACAATGAACGAAATCGCCGCACCCCACCTCCCGCCTCCAAAGCCTGACACCCTGCAATGAATCTTCGACCTTGCGAGTTCTGGAGACTCTGTGCCCGCTATCGGTTCGCGATAGCGGGCTCCATCCTCAGTGCGCTCAGCGCACTTTGCCTACCTGCGAATGCCGATTTTTCATCAGCCAACTTCGCCCGCATCTGGCATGAAGAAATTGGCTCGAAACTGCGTGCTTCGCAAGCGGAAGCGGATCCCGATAGTAAAGCGTTGGGCACCCTGCCCACTCCTTCGACTTTCCCAACTCAATCCGCAGAGCCCCATCCTGCTGTGGTTCGGGTGGTAGTTTCAGAGGGGGAAGCGACATCGTTCGGCAGCGGAACCCTGGTTGATGTCCGCGAACAATTTGGGCTGGTGATCACCAATTGGCACGTGGTACGTGATGCGAAAGGCCCGATCGAAGTGATCTTTCCCAATGGCATGACCTCCAAGGCACGGGCACTGAAGGTGGATCAAGATTGGGACTTGGCCGCCTTGGTGATCTGGCGACCACAAGTCAAGCCCGTAAAGATTGCCTCCGCCGCACCGCGGCCTGGCGACCGACTCACAATCTGCGGCTACGGTCCGGGCATCTATCGTTCGGCCACGGGTCGCTGCACACAATATTATTCGCCCGATGTGAACTTGCCCCAACAAATGGTCGAGCTTGACGTGGAAGCACGCCAGGGGGACTCTGGTGGGCCTATTTTCAACGACCGCGGCGAACTCGCAGGCGTACTCTTCGGAGCCGGCCAGGGAACCACGTTGGGCAGCTTCGGTGGCCGCGTCGAATCGTTCCTTGCTACCCTCGCCCCAGATATCGGTCGTCAGACGGACAATGCACTAGTGCAAGCAGAATTACCGAATAGTGATTTACAGATTGATGAAGACGCAATCGATGCTTCGCAATCGACACCAGCTTCGCTCGAGTCAGATTGGCAATCCAGCGAAGCCCAGTTGGCAGACCTCAGGACAGAAACCTCCGAAGGCGCCAAAGTTCTCACACCCCCTGAGTTTACAGAGTTGGAAAAAAAGTCAAACAACTCTCCAGACATGTCCGCTAATGATTTTCCCTCAAGCGAAGCCCTCTCAGATACCAAGCCGCCACTGTTCGAGCAAGTAAAGACTGCACTCGCCGCGGTGGGAATCGTAGCAATCGCCGTAATGGTTCTCAAAGCGGCAGGGTGATCTATTTATCCTTTGCGGTGTCGGGCACACCCTGGGAGATCTACTGCACCAACAACCGACCGATGTAAAAGCAGTAGACCCCCAGCAGTAGCGCCCCTTCCACGCGGATGATTTGGCGACCGGACCAGAGCAGCGGGAACAACAGTAGCGTGATCCCCAGCATCCACCAGGCATCGTTGGCAATCAGACCTGGATCGACCGGCAGAGGGGACGCCAAGGAACTGATTCCCAACACACCTAGTATATTGAACAAATTCGAGCCAATGACGTTTCCTACAGCGACGTCGCTACGGCCACGGATACTGGATATCAGTGAGGCGACCACTTCAGGCAAACCGGTGCCCGCGGAGACGATAGTCAGACCGATCACGCGTTCTGACCAACCCAACAGGCGGGCGAGCCGAACAGCACCTTCCACCGTCAAGTTCGCTCCCAAGCCCAGACATGCGACTCCTGTTGTGAGTAGTGCAAGACAGATCCACGTTCGGGGTTTTTCGGCGGAGGGGGTTAGTTCATCCACTTCGGCTTTCAGCTCTGCCACTTCCTCCGCAGAGACTTGCCTTCTAACCAAACGCACCAGGTAGGCAGTGAAGCCCACATAGACGGCCACCAGCAGCACGCCATCGAGTCGATTAATCGTGCCGTCGCGTTCTAGAACTACCCCTAAGAACGTGACCAAGAGCAGCACGGGATATTCCAGCTTGATCGTGTTGCCCACGATCGCAATGGGGCGAAACAGGGCACAGATACCCAGGATGACTGAGATATTGAAAATGTTCGACCCGATGACATTCGCCACGGCGATGTCGGCACTCCCGCGATAGGAAGCCATCGCGCTGACCGCCAGCTCAGGAACGGAGGTCCCAGCAGCGACGACCGTGAGGCCAATCACTGCCGGAGTGAGCCGCAAGAGTGTTGCGAGTCCCACCGCACCGCGCAACATGGTTTCGCCCCCCACCACGAGAAGGACAACTCCTAGCAAGATGAGTCCAGCGGAGAAGAGCATTTAAACGACTATCCGAAAAACTAGAGAATCCCTTCCGCGTCGCCATTCCAACGGACAAAGCCCTCAATAGCTTCGTACTCGGCCAAGCCCAAGGCGTCGTAAAATCTGGCAGTTGCGCGATTGCGGTCTTCGGCGCGTTGCCAAAACTCCCGTGGGTCAGCACCAGGAAAGAGCGCACGATCTTTCTGCGACTGATGCTTGAAAATCGCGGTTCGCTTTCGCATAAGCTCACGTGGACTCAGCGGGACGGCCATTTCAATTTGATGAGGACTCCATTCCTGCCAGGCACCGCGATAGAGCCACACGATACATTTGCTATACCAATCCTGATCCTTCACCCGGTTGCATGCTTGAAATACTGCGCTTAAACAAGTGCGGTGCGTTCCGTGGGGATCGGAGAGATCGCCTGCCGCGTAAATCTGGTGGGGCTTTATGAGTTCGAGCAGATCGACCGTGATCGCAATATCTTCTTCGGTCAGTGGTTTCTTGCGGACTCGACCCGTCTCGTAAAAAGGCATGTCGAGAAAATGGAGTCGCTCGGCGGGTACACCTGAGTAGCGCGTAGCGGCACGAGCTTCACCACGCCGAATCATTCCCTTGATCGACTGAACCTCTGCACTATCAACCTGACCGGCAACCTTATGCTTCAGGAACTGCTCAACATGGGACTCAAGACTATCGACACGCTCGGCATCGATGCCAAAATGCCGGTTGAAGTCCGCAGCAAATTCTGCAAAGCGAATCGCATCATCGTCGAACACGGCAATGTTTCCCGACGTTTGATAAGCGACATGAACTTCGTGTCCATGATCAGCCAGGCGGATCAGTGTGCCACCCATCGAAATGACGTCGTCATCCGGATGGGGCGAAAAAATCAACACACGCTTGGGAAATACGTCGTCATAGGTTTGACGTCGATCACCAGGCTGCTTCGCATGCTCAGGCTTGCCAGCAGGCCAGCCGGTGATCGTCGATTGAAGGTGTCGAAAGACACGTAGATTGATTTCATAGGCAGACCCAACCGTCGCCAACAAGTCCTGCAGGCTTTCTTCATTGTAATCCTCTTCTGTGAGTTTGAGGATTGGCTTCTTCAGTCGAGTTGCCAGCCAAATGACCGCTTTGCGGATCGTTGCATCATCCCAATCAACGGGTCCCAATTCCCATGGAGAGCGAAGTCGGGTCAATTGCTCCGCAGCAGCTTCGTCGAGCACAAAGTGAGTATTAGGGTGCTCCTGCAAGTAAGTTGCTGGAATATTTGGCGAGATAGGTCCCTCAACCGTCTGGGCAACAATAGGAGCTTTTCCTTCACCAAAGGCCAACAAATAAATTTGGGCGGCCTCTGCGATGGTGCCGACTCCCATCGTGATCGCCCGACGTGGGACATAATCTTCCCCAAAAAAGTCGCTGGCGGCGTCACCACGAGTGATACGGTCTAGTGTGATCATTCGTGTACGGCTAGAACGGCCAGACCCAGGTTCGTTAAACCCAATGTGCCCCGTTCGGCCAATACCCAAGAGTTGGATATCGATTCCCCCCGCTTCGGCGATTTTCTCTTCATACTTTTGGCAGAATGCAGGGACATCCGCTTCGGCTAAGGTGCCGTCGGGGATATGGACATTGGAGGGTTCAATGTCGATATGGTCAAAAAGATGCTCATTCATAAACCGCACATAACTTTGCAGTTCATTAGGCTGCATCGGATAGTATTCGTCGAGATTGAAGGTGATGACATTCTTGAAAGAAAGCCCTTCTTCGCGGTGCAATCTCACCAACTCGTTGTACACACTCACGGGAGTGCTGCCCGTGGCTAGTCCCAATACGCACGATTTTCCCTCTTGATTTCGTTGGCGAATAAAATCGGCGATTTGGCCTGCGACATAACGGCTCGCCTCACGAGCCAGACGGAATACTTGACAGGGAATTCTTTCGCTAGGGGACATAGACTTTTGGCTTTCGATATTAGCTGGTTCGTAATTTTTGAGAGCTTTTCATTATGAAGGTTCACTCTATGCATCAGCAACGTGCAAATTCTTGCGAATGCGCAAAAAAACCTACAACTTGACAGCCCGGCGTTTGCGTAGGCTCTCCGCCTGCTTGTGACATAATACAACTGCATCCTTGGCAAATCTGCTATCAAGAATATCCGAGGTTCTCCCTCGGCTGAGACATGCGACGACTTCTTTAATTTCGGAAACGAAAGCGACTGTAGGATCTTCCCCCGCCAACGCAACATAGTCCACTTTTCCCGTATGACTCAACAGGGTGGGCGGGCAGAGGTACTCTGCTTTGTCACCGATCACAGCAAATTCGAATAGCAACGTCGCCTTTTCCAGTTGAATCTCAAAGCCATGCAAAAATGGACGTCCCTGCTGGGAAATTGTTCCCGAAGTGGCCTGCACCACAGGTCCCTGCTCTCCGTAATCAAAATGGGAATGCCAATACTCGGCCAAATCGTTCTTGGTGCGACCAGTTGTAGTGACCGCAAGCGGCATGCCGAAAAGCAGGCGAATGAAATGGGCGTCGTGGATGTGAAGGTCCAGCATAGGTCCACCCACCTGATCGGCTTGCCAAAAATTGGAAAGCCATTTGGGATCAGATATCACGCGCTTGAAATGACCCCCGAGCAACTTGCCATAGCGGCCGCTACGGACCGATTTCAGGGCCCAATTGTATTCAGGGAAAAATGGTAGAACATGGCCGACCAGGATTGAACGATCCGCTTTTTCCGCAGCCGCAGACATTCGACGACAGGCTGCAGAAGTGAGTGCCATCGGTTTTTCACAAAACACATGCTTTCCAGCACGAAGTGCTTTGATGGTCACTTCTTCGTGCAGCGCTGGTGGCAGAGTAACGTCGACGACATCGATGTGTTCGTCGGCTAACATGTCATCGATCTTGCTGTAGGTATCCACACCCGTCAGATCCATCATTGTGCCGGCCGGGCCAAAGTTGCCCTTGATCTCACGCCAATCTCCCGTCAACCGTTTTTGATTCTGCTCACAGATGGCAACGACTTTTGTCCCGCGAATTTTCAGATAGCTCAGGTAATGGATCATTCCCATAAACCCGATGCCCGCGATTCCTACTTTAAGCATAGTCTTGAGATAATCCGCCTTCCCCGCTCTGGCGGGATTCAAAATATTAACTGGAAAAATTAAGTGATTGCATGGTGCGGCGGAGCAGATCTACCCCCTTGCCGATCTCTTCTAATTGCCGCTGAGGGTCTTCAGGAATTTCGCGCTCGATGGTGAGAGGGCCCTTGTAGCGAATGGCTTCCAGAATTCGTAAAAACTGTGTGAAGTCGACGTCTCCTTCACCCAGAGCGACCTCGGTACCCCACGTGTCACCAGGCTTGTCGGACCATTTCGCATCTTTGCAATGGACACTACGTACATATCTGCCGATACGCTCCAGTGCAGGGAGCGGCTCCCCACAACCATACAAAATCATGTTGGCTGGATCAAAATTGACAAACAGATTTTCGCGGGCGACAGTTTCCAAAAACCCCTCGAGCACGTCTGCTGGCTCTTGACCGGTCTCCAAGTGGATCGTTTGTCCTTGTGCAGAGCAATAATCGCAGAGGTCCCGGGTGGTTTGAACCAATCGGCGATAGTCTTCTTGTTGGGGATCGTGTGGCACAAATCCCAAATGTAGCCCCACCGCCTTAACGCCGAGATGGTTTGCGTAGTCGACTATTTGTTTTAGTTCAGTAACTCTCGTGTCACGAGTCTCCTGAGGAACAAGCCCCACGGTGCGTTGAACAGTGGGAATATCCGCGTAGCTCTCCCCCGCGAAACCGGCGAAAACACAGGTAACCTCAATGCCCAGACGCTGCAGACGTTCCGCGGTCTCCAAAGCCGCTTCCGGTGTCCTGTTGGTAGCGTCTGGGGCATGAAGCTGGATCGTGGTGAGCTGGAGCTGGGCAAGAACATCGAAACTGACTCCCAAACCCGCATCGATACTGGTGAAAACTCCGAGGGGCCAGTGGTCTGTGGCACAATGAGTCATGGGATAGTTTCTCATACTGGGGTTTCGAGAATTAACAACGACCAGCCGTCTACGGTAGTAACCCAGTAAACGCTGGTCCAGACCCACGGCGCAAGAATTACGTTAGATTTACCGAAAAATATCCGCGATCGGGGCGCACTCAAAGAGAAACTAGGGCCATCAACAAAAAGGACAGGAATTCGGATTTCAACTGCCAAAGAATTCAGATAAGCTTTTCCGCCGTTGGAGGCTAATTGCAACGCATACGCCAGCAAAAAGTGCGATTGAGTCGCTCGTCGGTTCTGGGATTAGATGTGGATCATAAACTACATCGAACAGCAGTCCAGCGAAGCTTGCTCCTCCTTCGTTCGCATCGCCAGATAGTCTTAACTTGATGTAATCCCCTGCAACGAACCCATCGTAACGAAACGTATAAACATCTGCGATTCCGTTGAAAATTAGACCACCGTTGGTTTCTGGCAAGCCAACCGATTCAATCTGGATGCCATCTGCCAATCCAGGAAAGGTTTCGCCAACTTCGCCACGAGCTCGGAGCTGACCAGTCGGATCGTGCTCAAGATTTGTGTTGTCGGTAATCACTGAAAAATAGAATGTGCTCGGCACCACGTTGTTGAGTTGGATTCTATTAATCGTGTTGTTTGAGTTGCCGGCAGTGAAAGGATCGACAATGGCGCCGGAGCGACCTGTCTCGCCGTTGGGAAGCTTAAAGATGTTCCACGTCGGTTGGCCACCCTTCGATCGGGAGGGCCCATCTTGGGAGAAAGTTCGGGTTGGAAAGGTTAATGGATTGTTGTTAATCGGGTCAAGCGGATCGAGCGGGTCAGCTGTCACGTGATTGAGCGGTCCGGCCCACGCCGGCAAACCGTTGCGGGGGTTTTCGCCCGTCCAGCGTCCTTCTACCGGGCTGGATGCATCGAACTGAGGAAACCAGTAGCCGGCGTCTCCGAGGTTGAGAGTTTCAAAGTTAGTCTGATCGTAAATTACGCCAATGTACGTGATAGTTTGGGCATGCAATATTGACAACGGAGCAAAGAAGAATGCCGATGCGAAGGCAAAGACACGACGTAATGAAGTAAGAATCATCATTAGCATTTCTCCCAATCAAAGATTACGACGAGTTACACAACCAGGCAGTGGCTGTGAAAGAAAATAAAATGGGATCTAGCACGCGCATAATAATTGGTCGCAGATTCTCGAGTCAAGCATTTCTTGGCTTAATTAGGTCGGAAACTTTCAAGATCGTAGACATGCTGTCTAAGCCGTCCCGAACCATAGAAAGATATTCGAAATGTACTGAGTTGTTGCCATTTTTTAGTCTAAATATCTTGGCAGATTCTCGCAGTCGTCTGATGCAACACGAATCTGTGTGAAGGCTGTCAATACATCATTTTATTCGAGCAGTAGCCTGTTAGCATGAAACCCAATTCTACTCATGGCAACTTACAATTTTCACAGCGATGACCTGCTCGCTCCCACACGTGGACGCGAGAATGTGTATCAACCATGTTCCAGAGACGAGCGAGCCTGGTCTTTTATGAGCATGAGCAGATCATTTCCCGCGACAAAGTCTTCATATTATGCACGCTCCTCTTCGGTAAGAGTTCCTTCGTTCGATTTATCGCGCAAATATTCTAAACAATCAGTTGTGGAGGCATCGTCGAGACGAATAGCGATGATGCGCTGTGCAACTTCCGGCGTGAAACCGGCAGTTACTGGTTCTAAGATTCGTTCGATGGTTGGAAGCGTCGTCATGCTGATTATCATGCCACGCATTCAGTTCGGAGTCAGTGGTGAAACACATGTCATTTCTGGTGCAATTGTGATTAGATCTACTGCACAGGCCCGAAATCTACCACTTCATATTTCACCCGAAGATTGAGCATTTCCTGCGCAGAAAGCAATCCAAACTTTACCAGTGCTTCGGGATCTGGGTTGTTGGGATTGTAATGCGAGTTGTCAAAGTGAGTGACCGTGTAGAGCGCATCTCCAGCCTTCAGTTTCACGGGGTTGACGAACTCATAGGTGCGTTGCCAGTTGAAGTCGTAAGTTGGCACACTCATAATCAAGTGTCGCTTTTCCTCGGGAGTACCGGGGTGTTCTGCCTTATAGAGTGCAAAATCTTTTCCTCGATAGTGCATGTGGGGGGCAAGGGCGTAGATCAATACGTCCGTGGGAAATTGATAATAGTTAGCCTTCTCATAGTGCATGTCATGGGGACGGAGACGAATATCTTTGCGGTTAAATACTTTTGTCTCCAGAACATGAGCAGGCTTTTGTTTCGACCAACGAATTCCCATCCGTGAGAGATCGGGCTCTTCCTCTTTGCCGGTCGGGGTATAGTGCATCTCGAAAAAAATGTCGTGCCCTGCAGGCAGCTTGAGTGCAAAATCTTCTGCATACGTGCGAGCGTTAAAAGGATCACCCGCAATGTAGTCCCCCACTTTTTTTACCTTGTCACCAGTCAGGCCATACAGTTCAAACATCGCCTGTGTAGCGGCCAGTTTCTTTTCATTATGAGGACCGACTATAGCCCCAATATGATGCACGACCGCTCGATTTCCAGGCTTGAGTTCAATCGCTTGGATATAGCGATCTTCAGAGAAATTTGCCGTTACCCTATAAAACTGATATTCATCGAGTCGAAAAAGTGGCACATTGTAAGGCTCTGGCATTTCAAACACAAAGTCCGGTTCGCCGATCGCCCAGTCTTCTGCGGAGGGCCATTCTCTTGGCGGAGGGGCGTCAGTTTTGTCACCCGCCGGACACCCGTTTTCAACCCAAGCGCGAAAAGTGTCAATTTGTCCATCACTGAGGCGCGTATCGTGCTTGAAGCCTCCTGTTTCGCCATTGGGATCTGTATGTCCATGCCAAGGTGGCATCAATCGGCTCTCCATCCGATTGAGCATCACGTCGCTCATCGCGGCCACTGTTTCGTAGTCAGTAAAGGCACTAAATAGTTCGGCTCCAGCTTCCCCTTCGCGATGACAACTAATACAATTGTTCTGCATGAGGCGTGCAATTTCGCGGTAGTATGTGACCGATTCATAATTGCTCAAGTCTCGCGGGGCTTGCCTGGCAATAGCGCAGCCTGACGCGGCCGTTTCGTTCAAGGAAGGTTTTTCATCCTGGAGGAAAGCTGTCAATGCGTCGTCAAGATATTCTTGCTTCGAGTCTGCGGTTCCTCCTCCGAACCACATTCCGTTTACTTGGCCACGATAAACAATTTGAGTCGGATCATAACCACCTCGCGTGTCGAGTACGACGACCTGCGGGGTCGTTTTAAGTTCAAGTTGTTCATGCCAGGGGTTTTCGAAATCATCCTTAAAAACAGGAAAAATCAGGCCCGTCTCCTGTGCGTAAACGGCGATCGAATGTAGATCGTCACTGCCATTGGGGAACAGGGCAATGAATTGGATTCCTGTTTCATCATACTTCCGCTGTAATTCATTCAGCGTGGGAACTAATCGTCGTACTAGCGGGCATTTGGTCGAAAATGTAATCACGACCAAGGCCTGATTTTTCTTCGTTTCATATTGATAAGTCAATTGCTGCGGTAGGCGAGTGTCTCCCCATCGTCCCGTTAGAATGGGAGTTGAAGCAATGAGTAGTCCAGGCATTACGAGCGACAGAATCGTTACGAACGGGAGCAGCATTACTTCTTTCATCGTCGTATTCATTGCAATCTCAGATCAAGGAGGTCGTTCTTTATTAATTCATTGGCTCACGCCATTGAAAAGCAACTTATGCTTTCACAGAAAAACGCAATAACGTACACCAGCTCTGCAACTTTAGTTTAAAAAATCGCGACCCTGATCAACAACTTGGACACTACCCATGATTTACACTATTGCGCGGTGGTGGCTGATGTGCCTGCTCCTGGCCGGCAGTGCCGTGCACTCTTCTGCCGATTCTCTACATACAATCCGGCCTGGGATTGATCCTAGTGAGGTTTTAATCAATGCTGAGTCCCGGTTTGTTCAGCCACAAGAATCGTGGTTCTACGAGACCCAAGCTGCCTTGCGTAAAGAGATGGAACAGGTGGCGGCTGCGTTAGATGCCCAAGGTTCAGAATATGCTCAGCCTTGGAAGAATCATTTTCATTGGGAACTACTTGAAAAAAACTTAGGTCCGCTAGAAACCGTCAATGTCTCAGAAATCGCCCTTTCCCGAAGGTGGATGTATTCAAACCGCAAGGGTACAGAGTATCCATTTTTCGCGGGTCTTCGTGCTGCGACAGACGCTTATCTGGATGCCGCTTATACGCTTTCCCATCCGGATCTGCATGGCGAGTTTTTGGCAAAGGTTGCTCAGGCTCGCGAACATACGCTTGCCCTTTGGACAGACCCTACCGACGCACATGCTGCCGCTTTGGGCCGCACTCTAGGCTGGCTTGAGCAAACTGGCCAGCTCACCGCGGAAACAGCCTCGTTGCGTACAGCATTGTCGCATCCGAACTTACAGCTTGTTGTTTCCAAGCCGCTGATCCATCGCATCATGGCAACACAAGATACAGCAGTGGAGCACAGCTTGGCTGTGAGTGATTCGAGCCGGACTCCTACCAAACGTCGTTTTCAGAGATCCCGCACGGTGTATGTACAAGGAACGGCTCACACCAAGGGCGAAATCTCTTTGGATCTGGTTCCCAATCCTAACTTGGCCGAATTGAATATTGTTTATCAAGGTGAGGTGTATTCCTTGTGCCATGCCACGGCTGGTCCTCTTTCATTCAATATCCATACTCAAGGACCAGTTTCTGCTTATACTCCGGTTACTTTTGGTCCAAGTGGCATCAAAGTGGAAGATACATTGGTCCAGCCCAAAGTTCGCACCAGTGTCAGTAATATTAATGCCAGCAGTAATTTTGTCCGTCGCATTGGCAAACGCCGGGTTAATGAGCCCGAATCGCGTGCAATGATGAACATGCGATCTCGTCAGAAGACAGTTAATCTCTTGAAAGAAGAAATGGACGTTCGGGTCGGTACGGCAATTGAAGACATACGGTCGGAAATTGCCCGGATGCGATCAACGATGGGGCAATTCAGCGAGGTTTTTGCACCTGTGATCCGGGAAGGGGCTGCCCCCATCTTTGCTGGAACACAATCGACTGATAGTACGGTTTCCGTAAACATCCACGAAGGAAATCGTGAACAATTTGGTGCAGCCCAAGTTTGCCCGGTCACATTTCCCGAGGCAGATGTGGTGGGTCAAATTCATGTGTCATTTGTCAACAATCTGCTGGAAACCATCATGGCTGGCAAAATGTTCACTGACGAATACTTCATGAAGTATGCCAAGGTATTGCAGCCAACTTTACCACTTGACCTTATGGTCCACACCCGCGCACAACGTTGGGCAATCATCGCTGACAAGCCGCGCCCCCTAGAACTCGAGATTCCTATAACCGATCACTTCAAATTCACATTGAAGATCGCAGCGCTGGAAGTAGACGGCGAACGATACACGGCACTGACTACGGCCAATGTACTGTACCAGCTTCGCAAGAATGAATATGGCGACTATTTTCTGCAGAGAGAAGGCGACGTTCATCTCGAATCACAACTAGATTCACATCACCGTGAATTCTTGCAAAAAAAGCTTAACGCCTTCTTTGCACCAATTCTCGATGGAGGCGGTGTAATTATTCCTGAAGGTGGTTCGACCAGTACACTAAGTTCACTTGAATTGCTTGGCGTGCAAGCTACGGAGAATTGGGTGACAATTGGATACAAAGTACCTCAAGAAGTTGTTACCGCACTGATGCACTCGGAGCAGAACAATCCATCAAATCCGCTTTCTACACAAGATTCAACGGTCTTGGAGCCAAGGTTACCTCCCCCTTACGCCGTGGATGAAACTCTCAGCACCTATCCCGGTATTCGTTAATTCAATCATCCTTTTTTGCTCTCAAGCAAAAATTAATGAGAACGGCTTCAGCGAATCCAGTTCGCAATGGTGATCAAGGCGAAGAAAATATGACGGTTGTAGCGGTTTGCTTCATTTTCCGGGTGGGTCGATACGTCTCGGAGAGGGCGCCATCGGCGATTTCAACCTATTCTTAAAAAGGAAATAAATACTTCCTCGAAATACTTAGAGGCCTGAAAAATGGATGCAGTTTATCATGTCCAACTATGGGTAGATCAGATGTCTGGTCAAACCTGGGGTTGGTTTTCGACATTAAGCAAGTATGAATGGATGGTGGTTCTGGGGATTTGCTCAGCATTTGGTTTTCTGTGTATGCGGGGAATAGTAAATCGCGGAAAGATTTAATTTTGCTATTGAATCAGATGCTTAATTCCAACAGTGCCAATTGTTTGTAGAGAAATCCGTGTCCTTGCTCACTTCACTCACTGGGTTTGAAATTATCCTGGCGGATACTGCCGCTTTGGCTGCCGTGGCATTGATCGGATATCTGTTTGGAAGCCGATCTCGTGAACAGTCGAATTCATCAGTTGATGCACAGTTAGCCAGCGAATTGTCGCGTGCGACACGAATTGCCCGAGAACTTCAAGTCATAGCCGGCAACATTCGTGAGGAGGTAGCTCAACATCAATCTACGATTAATCATTTTCAAAATCGTCTGCGCGACCTGGAACAATGTGACAAGAGCGTTGGATGGATAGCACTGGGGCACGAAGCGGAGTTACTGCTAAATCCCACAATGAAACTGGCCAGCAACCTATCCCTGGCATATGACGAATTGCGCAGGCATTCCAATCAGTTGACTCAATTTGCTGGTTCACGTACGGATCGCGAATCAGGATTGCGCAATCGCCGAGCAATGGAAGAGCAGCTAAGTATCCTGCTAGCAATCCACTCACAGAATGACCGCCGATTTGCAGTAGTGATTTTCAGTATTTTTGAAAGTCATGGGCCAATCGAAAAAGAGAGGCTTAGGCAATTTGCCAATCTACTGGAGCACACTGCCCGAGATACGGACATTGTTGCGCGTTATAGCAGCGACGAATTTGCCATCTTAATGCCACAAACCAGCCTGGCAGGTGCTACCGTATTTAGTGAACGCTTATTAAGAAGTATGCCCGCAGAGTGGGATTTAACTCTCTTTGGCGGCGTCGTCGAAGTCCAAAATGAGGACACAGTTGAGAAGCTACTTTCCCGCGCAGACTCAGCGCTTTACAGCGCTCGTAGCGATGGCAGGAGTTGCCTTTATCAACACACCGGTAAGACAATACGGCCGTATGAGTTGACTGCCCCGCCTGTTGTCACCGAAGTGAGTTGATCACCTATCTTGGCATTCGCAGGAGGCGCGGTTGTGTCGAGTATCATTTGCTAGTCTTGCGAACCGGAGCATCAGGCCCCGGGAAATTAAGAGTCAGTTTTCGCCTAAAATACGGGATTCTTCCGCCAAGTTGACTCTTTACCGCTTTTTCAATTAGACTATTTTTCGGTTGTCGGAATACGGATTACTTAATTCTGACTTCATTACCACAACCGTCAGAAAGGAGATTGATATGCCACTCTTTGAGGTCGAAACGGATAGTCACATCATCATTACTTGGGCACAGGACAATGACGATGCATCGTCGGTCGTGACTCAAGCCTATCCCAATGACACAGTCATTCGGATGACCAAGCGGCCCCGTGATACCTGGGTTATCTCTAAGAGTGCCTTAGGGCTTGCCGGTTCGCTCGATGTGTGCCATACCGCCAGAGATTGTCTGTCAAAGGCAGAGGGTGATAAAGTCCACGCCATTCGTCTCTATATGCACGAGACAGGTGTCGATCTCGAGCAAGCCCGCAAGGTTATCGAGTCGAATATGGTCATGGGCTGGTAGAGTGCGGCTCATACAACCTTTTCCACTGCCGAATTCGAGCTTATGGCTCAGTTAGCTGGCCAATGGATTATTTAGAAGTTGATAATCTCACGAGGTGAAGGATTACCCTCATCTATAACTTGGCTTTCACTTACCGATACTGATTGGTGCCAGTACTCGGATAAGCCACATTCGGCACATTTGTCGTGCTGCTCGAAGTCACAGCAGGGCGAGTGGCGACCTCGTACTGTGCGTTTGAAGCTGCAATGCCAGGATAGGTACTTGTGCCGCCTGGACGGTAGGGCTCAGTAGAGGCGATTGCCGATGCAGCCTGAACTTGCTGTGGTTCTGCTGAAGCTTTTGTTACAGGATCCTTTGTTTCTTGTGTTGGCGAGTTCGGCATTGCATAGCGATCGCCCAAACTATTGGTGCCTGCATAAGGAGTTGCCGCGGTATCAGATGTTGAATTGGAGTTTTGTAGACCATTTGTCGGGCTGGAAGCTGTCCCAGTTGCTGGTGCAGAAGCCAAGGCTTGACTCGTTGTTTGCGTTGAAAAACTTCCATATCTGTCCTCAACAGCTGGACTGTTACTTAGGATGGCACTGGAAGCAACAGACTCCATTTTTGAGTCGGACTTGGGAGCAGGGACTGCGTTGGGATTGTACGGCATTGCACTTGTCAAAGCAGTTGTTGACGAAGCGGGTAACGTAGCTTGATTTGTTGCCGGTACATAGCTTTGTGCACCTGTACTTGGATAGGCACCGCTGGGCGAAGCCGTGGCAGTGTACGCTGGTGCTGCTCCAGTTGAGTTGCCCGTCTCGTTGCTGGAATTCGCAGCAAATGCAGGTGCCGATGATATTTGTACAGGATCGGCTGAATTGACACCCTCGGTCTGCTTAGCAACTTCCGAGGGGAGTTGAGGGGCAGCGTGAGCTACGGCAGTTGATTCGACCTTGGAATCTTTCGAGGAACTCCACCAAGCCATTTTTGGTGCCGACTTGCAACCTAAAGCTCCACATCCAATAACCAACGCTAAGCTGGCAGTAAGTATTCTTACCTGCATGGCATCCTTGCCCCAGTCTTTATACTAGTTTTGCTCCCCTGCTCTTCAGCTCGGAGATTTAGAAGTCGGGAGTCAGGGTCCTGCTACTCCGCACGATGCGATAATTGGACATGAACGGACTAACCCCTACTATTTTTCTTGTCGGCAAACTTGAGTGAACCTGCTTACAAAAAACATTCTTCTTTAGATAAGTTCTCTGAAGATCTTCGTCGACGCTAATTCTTAAACGCTAGCGAGCGGGGATTATATAGGTCCGTCTTACATGGTCAATGTCAGTTCCCCTTCATCACAAATGTGAAAAAGCACTCGCAGAAACAGATTCCACGAGTGCTATCAGGTTTGATTCGAACTGTTTGAACGCTAATTTATTGGATAGTCAAATAGCGAGATAGTGCTACAAAGCTCTGCAAACAGTGCTTACTAATTATGGTGCTAGCAAGCTAGCCCTTGGCCTTGGCATAACGTTCGCCGACAGCCTGCCAGTTGATCACGTTAAAGAAGGCAGCAATGTAATCAGGACGACGATTCTGGTAGTTGAGATAGTAAGCATGTTCCCATACGTCCAGGCCTAGAATCGGCGTATTGCCACTCATGTAAGGATTGTCTTGATTGGGGGTGTTTTCGACAACCAGCTTGCCTGCTGGGGTCACGCTTAACCAAGCCCAGCCGCTACCGAACCTGGTGGCAGCTGCCTTACTGAAGGCCTCCTTGAATGCAGCAAAGCCACCTAACTCACTGGCGATGGCGTCTGCGAGAGCACCAGAAGGCTCACCGCCTCCCTGAGGGCTCATCACGGTCCAAAACAGGGAGTGATTCGCATGGCCTCCTCCATTGTTCCGCACCGTCGTGCGAATGTTTTCAGGAACAGTGTCAATCTTGCGACAAAGATCTTCGATCGACATATCTGGAACATCTGCACCTTCGAGTACAGCATTGACGTTAGTCACATAAGCATTGTGATGCTTACCGTGGTGAATCTCCATCGTTTTAGCATCGATATGGGGTTCCAAAGCATTTGCGGGATAAGGCAAATCAGGAAGTGAATAAGCCATTTCGAGTTCCTCCTAAGTGTAAATGAACGGGTTCTGTTTATACCGGTAATAGGAATCAAAGTGCCACTTCAGCAAGCTGCAATCGACCACGAAAAACAATGGCTGCTGTGGCCAGGTCGTTTTGCATGGATCAATAGTGTGAGAGTGCATGCTACCGAGACAAAATGTTAATCTGAGCGATCTTCCTGGAGAAAACCACTCAATTAGCAGCATACCGGACGGAACCCAACTGAGCAATCGGCACGAAAAAGTGAGCCGGATGTGCGTGTGTAGCAATGAGGGGAGTCTAATACCAAACTTTAGTGACTTCCAGAGGCGATTTTGTCTTATCGCGCAATATTGTCGCAAACCAGTGCTTAAACTTTAGCTCTTGGCGGAGATTATCAATCTTTGCAGATGATGACACTGGGATTCCAGGGCGGCCAGTTGTAAGGTGAGTTCTTTGAATAGCTCATCTGATGACGCCATCTTTGGTGCGCCGCTATCGATTCGATGAGGTGGCTTAGCTTCAGAAGGTTCCAGATCAACTTCTTCAAAAGCGGCATCAACTGCAGCGATGGGTAGGGTATGTTCCAGGTTGACACTAGACTGTGCATGTCGTCGCTTGAGGGACCAACTCGAGTTTGCAGCATTTATTGTTCGCCGCCCAGATTTCCACTCTCCTGGTTCTCGTATATCGTCACGCATAGCTTGGCCCTCTACTTCTTCAATTATCGAATCTTGCTAATCGAAGGAAATTGCTGTCTTTCTCTTACAATACCAACTGCATAGATTCTTCGATCAACTCATGTTCTTCTTTTGCCATTAGATATGCCTTGACGCTTTGCAAAATCAAGGCTGCTCGATCGGCAATGTCACTTCGACGCCGTTTGCTGGTTCTTCGCGGTCGCACCTTCACTTCGATATGGGTAGAAGTGTATTCACCTGCAGCAAATCCTGCGTTGTTTGTACGTTTGACACGCTTTTCGCTGAATTCAAGTTCAACACGGAAGTCAATGTTATGATCACCTTTGCGTCGATCATAGGAAACCTTCGAACTGGCGATTTCAAGTTCGACAGTGTTTTCTTTGGTGGAGATGATCTTGGCCTGATGGTCTGAGACGAACCCCCGCAATTTTGCGATGGCAATGTCAATTGGCACTGCCGTCGAGAGAGATGTCTCAAGGACAGGTTGTCCAGCAAATCTACTTAGCCACCACCATTTCTTCTTACTGGTTTGTTGTTTTTCCATGCCGTTCCCCAATTGTACGACTTGATTACGGCCCTGTTCTTTTGCCATCAACAGTGCCCGGTCAGCACGACGCAGCATCGTTTCCGAATTGTCTCCCGCCTGTAACTCGGTCACACCGAAGCTGGCGGTTATCCTTTTGTCTCCCAATTGGGATTGCGGTGTTTCGGATAGTTTGCGTCGAATTTCTTCGGCACGACGTGCCGCATTGGCGTTGTTGCAATCGGCACACAAGACTGCGAACTCTTCCCCACCATAGCGTGCGACTAAATCACCCGTTCGGCACATCGATGATAGCAAGTCGGCGACTGAAATAATCGCTTCGTCTCCTGCCTGGTGCCCGTAGGTGTCGTTAATCGACTTGAAGTGGTCGATATCAATCATAATTAGGCTACAGGGGTGATGTGCCTGCTGATGGGCCTCGATAAACAATGCTTGCATGCGATCAAATTCTGCACGATTCGCCACTTTAGTCAGGGGATCGCGAGTGACTTCTGCATGGAGGGCTTCACATTTCTCCTCGAGTGAAGCTTCCGATTCTGCGTCATGCAATAGGATAGTTGCACCCAGAATTGCTCCATCACGTCCCAGTACGGGGATGGCATGCAAATCAATCGGCACTAGCTTTCCTTGGCGACCTAAGATCATCAATCGCTGTCGAATTTGTGAACTTGTGCGCAGCACTCTGGCGACAGGGCACGAGCCGTCGTGGATTCGCCGTTTGCCATTACTGCACATCTCTAACAAACTTGGTGCGAATGTACGTCCTGTCGCTGCCCCCCGGCTAATGCCAGTAATCTGTTCGGCTCCTTTATTCCAAAGAGTAATCTTCGCTTGGACATCGACAAAAACGACTCCGTCTCGCATTGCCTCGATCAATTTTTGTTCAAAAAGCGGTCGGCTGGAGGATTCGCTAGACGTGGCGCGGCTTGTGGCAGGCGAGCCGTTGGTCTGGCTCACAGGTTCCCAGGGGATTGCGTCCTGAGAGTTATTCAACTCATTCAGCCATCTGCCCGCTACGCGCTCGGTTAATACATCGTGATGCTCGGAAAGCACTTCCTGGAACTGTTTAACCAGTTGAGGATCAAATTGAGAACCCGAGAATTCGAATAATTCTTGCAGGGCGCGGTCTCGACTCCATGCGTCGCGATAGACCTGGTCAGTGGTCATAGAATCAAAGGCATCTACGATCGCGATCATGCGGGCTGCCAGTGGGATTCCTTCGCCACGAATTGGCTGCTCACTGTTTCCACCATCAAATCGTGTTGTTGAATGGTAGATAGCCTGTAAGATCTCTTCTGATCCACAACATTCAGCCACGATGGCGCTACCTTGGCGACAATGTTGCCTAATCAGGGTTTCTTCCTCGGAAGTAAGCCGACCTGCTTTGGAGAGGAGTACGTCGGGCGCGCCAATTTTGCCGATGTCATGCAACAAAGCGGCCACTTCGAGAGTGTCGCGAGTCTGTTCATCTAATCCAGCGTAAAGTGCCCACGAGCTACATCCCAATGCAACTCGCAATGAATGTTCTGCCGTATGAGGATGCTTCTGACGTAGTGCTGTGAATAACCCGCTGGCCATTCCCAGCCTTACCTGCACCAATTTATTTTCATGACGGACCGTTGGTTGGGGCTTCGGTTCATCATGGCGTTTCACCAGCCCGCTTCCACCAGCCACATCTTCCAGCGCGCGAAGTAACGAGCTAATCTCGGCAACACGTGATTCGGTAGAAACAAGTCGTGTCGATTTCGCTGAAGTTTTTCCGGCGTTGGATGGCTCTTTGGCTTCAGTATTGGAGCTAGTTGTCTCTGCCATAGGTTCAACGCTTTTGTGAATTCAAGGGAACTTCGGCTGCCAATTCACTCGGTGACACCCCTCCGATATCCTCTTCAAAGCTAGGTTATTTTTGCCGCCTCCGCGTTTCTGGGGTTTGTGTCGACTCAGAGGCAACGACCGAAATCGCAGTAAATCCAGGAGAATTGATACAATTCAATTTATAATGCACTAGATCTGAGCTTTCAGCGTAAAGTTTGCCCAATCCTTATAGAGCAGTATCCAGAGGGTTCGTAGCGACTGGTTGGATCAAAATGCCGATTCCGGTTGTAAGGAAGCAATTCGCTTACGCTCTGGGAGTGCGCGTGCTGTTCGCGAGTGCTAGCACCTCTGGCTAAAGCAATCTGACAAGCTCCGCCAAGTCAAATAGCATTGAAACCTTCTGTCGTTACTGAATCCAATCCAGCAAAGCAGCTCTATGGCTCGTAACAACGCACGAATCGGACGCCTAAGACGCGTCCTAAATGAAGATCAATCTTCCATGGGGAAGGCATACAATAGCCAAGAGAGTGACCGCGTTCCCGGTGATACACCCCGTTACGGCGCGGGTGCTAATATCGAAAATCATCCGCAAATTACTGACTACATACCCCGTCGTATCCGGATTTTTGGGCTGCTCTTTTTTTCGGGTGCGACTTTGGGGATTCTCGCCGAGGTGGTTGCACATCACTCTGTTTCGCTTTCTCCGCTATTTCCACAAGGCACTGAACTCGATCTTGCGGAGGTATTCTCGGCAAGGTTGATCGCCTGGACGTCGGCCGTGGCATTACTCATCACGGCTGCTTGCGCCCGGATTGTTTTCCTTTTGAAGCGACATCGCATTGATGATTTAAAGGGCCGCTACCGAGTGTGGCGTACTGTGAGTTGGCTTTCGGTTTTACTCAGCGCAAATTGTGTCATGGCAGTCCACTCCGTTTTAAGTGGGATGCTTGGTCACGCCACCGGTTGGCACCTATTGAAGAACGATGCAGGATGGTGGTTGTTGCCACAGTTGGCAATTGGAAGTTACGTTTTTGCCAGGTTGTTGCGTGATGCTTCAGAGTGTCGAGCAGCATTGACGTCGTTTCTACTTGCGGCTGGGAGTTTCATAGCTACAAGTGTCCTAGCAACCGGCTGGACACCAATCACCAATGAGTTGTGGATGGGAACTCTCACACGCACATTGCCGTTGTCTGGCGTCTTGTTCTTACTGACGGGATGTCTCCTGTCTGCGAGGTACGTCGTTCTAGATGTTCAAGGTTTGATCGAGCACGATGCCCCTGATCGGATTACTCAGTTAGCTACTTCTAGCCATGAGTCCATCCGAGAAGTCGAGATTCAGGATTCTCATGATGAGGAAGCGACCGAATCGGCTTGGATCGATGGTAGCCAACCCGAGGACGAGTACGATCGTCCCCTCACAAAGGCCGAGCGAAAGCGACTTCGCAAGCAGCAACGTCATCGAGCCGCCTGAAATCATACATCTTTCTGAGAAATATTTAGAGTCCCCTATCGTCATCTTTGCTCATCGGTGATAGTGGTATCAATCTGATATTCCCGCCAGCGCGGGAATGACACGCATTTTTCCGTCCTCCTTACCACGCAGGTTCCATGACAGTTCGCACTCGGTTTGCTCCCAGTCCAACAGGCTATCTCCATATTGGGGGAGTACGCACGGCTTTGTTCAATTGGCTCTACGCCAAAGCACATGGCGGCCAGTTCTTACTGCGCGTAGATGATACCGACCAGCAGCGAAACGTAGATGCTGCCCTCCAGCCCATCCTTGATGGTTTTCGCTGGTTAGGAATTGATTGGGATGAAGGACCGGAAGTCGGGGGGCCCCATGCCCCTTACTATCAGTCTCAGCGAGGAGACAAATATCAATCCGCGGTCGAAGCTCTACTGATTTCAGGTGCGGCGTACCGTGATTTCGCAACGACCGACGAGATTCAAGCGGAGCGAGAGTCAGCCCATCAGGCAGGCAAGCAATTCACTTACAGCCGCCGATGGATGGCTGAAACTGAGGAAGAAGCCGCCGCATTTATCTCCGAGGGGCGCCAGGCGGTAGTCCGCCTCAAAATGCCCCGCACGGGTGAGTTGATCCACCACGATTTAATTCGTGGAGAGGTGCGATTCCCATGGGCCAACGAGCAGGACCACGTGATCCAGCGTGTTGATAAAACCTGTCTCTATCACCTGGCATCGGTGGTCGATGATGCCGATATGCAGATTTCGCACGTCATCCGAGCCGAAGAACATCTTTCCAACACACCGAGGCAGATCTTTATCGCCCAGTCTCTCGGCTTCCTACTTCCTGAATATGCCCACCTCCCCTACGTTGCAGAACCTGGCAGCAAGCACAAGCTCAGCAAACGCAAGCTCGATAAATACCTTAAGAACAAAGATTTCGCCGAGCTCAAGGCCCACGGCGAGCGAATCGCCGAACGCTTGCATCTGGCGGTGGATAGCGAAGTATTCAACCCGGTCATTGTTGATTTCTACCAGCAGATCGGTTTCCTTCCCGACGCGATTCTCAATTATCTGCTGCTCTTGGGATGGTCGCTCGACGACAAGACTGAGGAGTTCACTCGCGATGAAATGATCGAGCATTTTTCATTGGAGCGCGTGAATAAGGCTCCCGCTAGTTTCGATCCACAGAAACTCGTCGCGTTTCAAGACCGCGCTATGCAGAAGCTGCCGCTCAAACAAAAAGTTGCCAAGGTGCTGCCATTTCTGCAAACAGCTGGATACATCGACAATCCTCCGCCGTGCGACACAGGCCCGTATCTTAGTCAGATTTGTGAGGCAGCAGGTGACCGGATCAAGATCGCGGGGGACATTCTCGACTACGAGGATTTTTTCATCGCTGATGAAAAACTTCAGTACGACGAAAAAACGCTCGGCAAGCGACTACGCAATGCAGTAAACGCAGTGCAGTTGTTGACCGAGTTTCGTGAGCGCCTTGCAAGTGTGAAAGCCTTTGACGCGGCAACGCTCGAAGTGAAGTTGAAGGAGTTCGTTGCCGAGAAAGAGATTAAGATCGGTGAGATCGTACATGCGGTACGTGTCGCAGTGACTGGCAAGGCCGTGGGCTTCGGCTTGTTCGAAACACTAGCAATCCTCGGCCGCGAGCGCTGCCTCGCGCGCATCGATCGTGCATTACAAAAGGTTAAGAGCTAACTTTGCTAAACAGCACGTCATCTCGCTTACATTTTCGCGACCACTGCCTGAGTGAATTCGCCGGTCGAAGCCTTGCCCCCGAGATCACCCGTGATCGTCTTCCCTTCGGCTAATACTTCTCTAACGGCATTCTCTACGATGTCGGCTGCTTTCTTCTCGCCAAGAAATCGCAGCATCAAGACACCGCTCAACACGAGCGCGGTTGGATTGGCTAATCCTTTGCCGGCAATGTCAGGCGCAGTGCCATGCACCGCCTCAAAGACGGCCAGCTTTTCACCCACATTCGCGCTGGGTGTCACTCCCAATCCACCAACAAGTCCACTGGTGAGATCCGAGAGAATGTCTCCAAACAGATTTTCCATCACGAGCACATCGAAGGCATGTGGATTGCTCACCAACTTCATCGCCGCCGCATCGACGATGCAGTCATCAAACTCGATGTCACTAAACTCCGTGGCCACTTCCTGGCATGTTTTCAAAAACAATCCATCGCTCAGCTTGAGGATGTTTGCCTTATGGACGCAAGTGACTCGCTTGCGATCTTGGCGGCGAGCCGTTTGAAAGGCGAACCGCGCAATGCGCTCCGAGGCAACCTTCGTGATCACGCGCAGACTCTCCACTACACCCGGCACGACCGTGTGCTCCAATCCGCTATAGAGGCCTTCAGTGTTCTCGCGGATTACGATCAGATCGATATCTTCAAACCGAGTTTTTACACCCGGCAAGGATCGCGCAGGACGATAATTGGCAAACAGATTCAGCTTTTGCCGCAAGGCGACGTTCACGCTGCGGAAGCCGGCCCCGGAGGCCGTCGCAGTTGGCCCCTTGAGCGTTGCATCGGCTGATCGGATTGCGGCTAGCGTAGTCTCGGGTAGTGGATCTCCGTGTGCCTCGAACGCTGTCTGCCCTGCCTCCGCTTCAATCCACTCGATCGGCACCCCACTTGCATCGAGGATCGCCCGCGCCGCCCCACACACTTCGGGCCCAATTCCATCACCATCAATTACAACAACTGAATACGTCATGCCAAACTCTTACCTTTGTTTATCGGTCAGCGAGCGTCAAAGGGCACCGTCAGTGCCGATGCCCCTCCGCTCGTAATCGCTATTGCCAAAAAACCATTTTTCGGTGGATTTCCAGTAAAGACTGGTGCCAAATACTCAAAAACCTTAGGAACCTCTGTACGGCACTTCAGAAAGGGATATGCACAAGCATACACGGTTGTGGCATTCGAGTCAGAATCTCTTTGCTCTGCAATGGCCTCGTCCACCGCGTCGTCACCCACCCAACTGCGGGCGATCTCGCCTCCGATTGTATCTTCACAATCAAGCAAAAACACCACCGGATCACGCATCTTATCACTCAAGGCTTCATCGTAAGCGCTGAATGCCAAATCAAGACTGCTTTCAAGCAGAAACTGTTGGGCCTCTAGAGCGGCTTCCACGTCTACTCTTTCTTCCACATCATGCTCCTCAATCCCCAAAGTCCGAAAGAATACTTTACAGCAGAATTTGAGCGTATCGCTCAGGCAGCAGTTCGGCAAGCGAGTAGATCAATAACTCGGTTAACCGAGCCCGTTTTCCTCGGCCAGGAGGGCCTCCAGGCTATCCAGATCGACGGCTGTTTCGAGTACGGCCGCCTGGTACATCGCCTGGGCTTCGCTTTGGATCGCGTCGATATCAATCTCGCCATCAATCCGTACTTGGAACACTTCCACGCTTTCCTTAACTGCTTCCTTGCATTGAGTGGCAAGCGAGATAAGATCGTCCACATCCAGATCAAATCGTGTCTTCAACAAAGGCAATAGAATCCGCATGTGTGGACTGTTCGATGTCCAGAGCACTTCGGCTAGCACACTCGCTGTCTTGAGTATCTGACTCATCTTCCCCGCAGAGGCCGGACATTGGTGATGCTCCGACACTGCCACAATGAGTTCTTCAGGTAATTGCCATTTTGTGAGCAACCGTACTGTTACGTCCACATGGGAAAAGCCAAATGTTTCCCGCTCACGGGTGATCTGACCTACCAGATGATCGCAGTTCTCACAGACCGCCAAGTACTTCTCGGTTTCCAGTTGGGCAAGAGCTATCATTCCCAGGTCAGCCAACAGGCCGGCGGCAAACACGGAATCGGCATGCACTTCCCGTTTGTCGCAGCGTTCGGCTAACTTGCGGGCAGCCACTGCCACGCTCAGTGACCGACGCCAATAGCTTTCGTGAAACGCCTTAGGGCATCCATTGGCAAGTGCCTTCACCAGCCCAAAGCCAAGCACCGACAATCGCAACGAACGCCGTCCTAAATAAGCCATCGCTTCTTGCACTGCGGTAATCTTGCGTGGAAGTCCGTAGTACGAGGAATTCACCAAACGCAACACTGCAGCCGTCAACGCGGGGTCGTTTTCCAAGCATCGCTTGACGTCGTGGAAATCAAAATCTGGATCGCGTGTGATTTCCATCACCTGAAGCGCTACCGCTGGCGAGGAGTGCAGCTTATCAAGTCGACCCAGTAATTGATCAATCGCCGTAGACGTATCTTCAGCCAAGAGAGGCATGAGCAATCCCCGAATAGGTTCCACAACTTGAGCGACCAACGGTCGAAAAACGATATCCCAGAAAGCCAGGACAGTTGGTCGCACACAGGCGTCTAATGCAATCCTAGCTCATATAGGCTCGCCTGAGGTGCGGTTCTATCGGTTGCTCCGAAAAAAGCCATGCTCACTGATTACGCAAAGAACCGTTGAATATGCTGTACTCAGCCCTTCCCCCGCCCTGCCAATAGAGCCAAGACTGCCACAAACAATGCGGAACCCGCAATCGACCAGACAATCGGAAAGGTCGCACCATTTCCAATCTCCAGGGCGAATACCTCCGGCAGATCCATTAAACGTGCCAACCACATACCCAAGAGCGCACCAATGAACCCCAACGCGATCGAACCTAAACACCCCGCACGAGAATATCCCGCGATCGCCTGCCCCAAAGCACCGCAAATTCCAGCAACCAGAAATAGCAATAGTATGTCCCAGAGACCCATGATTCACTCCAGATACGAAATTGAGAGTGCTTGTTCGCTACCTCATTGTATCACGGCAACTAACGATCAACATCCTTCTAGACTCGAAGTGAATTAACTGCTTCTTCCCCTCCACCAGCCACCCGCCACCAACCACGCAAACATTAGTCCAATCCCTGGTTCAGGGATCCGTGGAGCCAGGGCGACGAAAATCTGATCGACAGAGCCAGGACCGTAGGCAAGAAAGCTGTTCAATTCACTTCCCGTCTTCCCATCGAAGACTTTTACATGGGGTCCCCCGCCAGGACCTGGTCCAGTAATGATGTCCGCGAAGCCATCTCCGTTGACATCTCCAGCAGCGACGCGCACACCGCCGGAGAAGTTAGCAGGATATGCAAAGAAACTGCGGATCTCGCCACCCGTCAAACCGTCGAATACTTTGACATGTGGGCCCCCTCCAGCACCTGCACCGGTCACGATGTCATCATTACCGTCGTTATTCACATCGCCTCCAGCGACAAAGACACCTCCGGTAAAAGCAGGGAAGGCAAAAAAGCTTCTCACTTCGCTGCCGGTGAAGCCGTCAAATACCTTCACATGAGGACCTCCACCAGTACCGGCTTCGGTCGCGCCTGCACCTGTGATGATGTCGTCAAAGCCATCGCCATTAATATCGCCGCCAGCAACTCGAACACCTCCAGTGAACTGAGGCGAGTAGGCAAAGAAGCTTCTCACTTCAGTCCCAGATTGCCCATTAAAAACCTTCACATGGGGACCTGCTCCCGCATCTGCACCGGTAATGATGTCAGCAGATCCATCGTTGTTGATGTCGCCGGTTGCTACGAAGATACCTCCTTGAAATCCCGGGTAAGCGAAGAAGCTGAGTAGTTCGCTGCTTGTGGTCCCATTAAATACTTTGACATGCGGTCCACCACCTTGGCCTGGGGCCGTCACAATGTCAGCAATGCCGTCTCCATTGACATCGCCAGCAGCGACGCGCACTCCGCCGGTAAAGCTCGATCCGTAAGCTAAGAAATTAACAATCTCGCCGTTGGACTGGCCGTCGAACACTTTGACATGTGGCCCAGCACCGGGACCAGGGCCAGTGATGATTTTCTGAGCATGACTTAGAGACTGAAGCAGTAGGAAGAATACGGAGACAACAAGAATAGTCGATACCCTTGACCTTGGCATGAGCTCTCCTTTGGCAGATTAAAGGGCCTGTGAAATCCCACGACAATCCACACAACCTGATTCTAACACGCGCTAAAAAGGAAAGCGAACAAAATGTTCCGAACCCCCTTACCTGTATCAAACGGCAGAGAGACTAACCCTTCGGCTCCAGCACTTACCCGTCACTAAGCTCAACCATCCGAGAAGTAACCCCAAAGAAACGGGCTCCGGCACAGCGGTTGAATTCACCAAGAGCGACGCTGCCGAACCGTAGTTTGCTTGCCAGTCACTGAGGTCTCCCACAGCTGGATCGCCTTGCCAAATCAAAAAATCTCGGCCATCGACATCGCCGTCGAGATCGAAGTCACCAGGCAGGGCGTCGGTCGTGGTCAAGTTCCAAGCCAAACTATAAGAAACTGGGTTTACGACATTGCCGCTAGCTGAGCGAACCTTGAACACGTAATTGCCGGTCTTCGGTGCTGCTAGGAACAGATGTTCCACATTGTCAATTGGACTCATTGAATTGGCAACTGGAGTCAATAAGTCGTTCTGATCAAATAAGAACAGTTCCAGGTTCTCAAGCGGAGATGAAGCATAAATGGCAGTCTCGATATTTTCCACGCTTGTCGCTACCTCACGATTCCAAGTGAGCGTGGCTGAGATCATAGAACCACCGAGAACGGTCCCACCTATTTCATAAGTCTTGGACGTAGAGCCAAGCAACTGTGCATGGTCCCATCCTATTGCAGGGACTGACCCCGCTCCTTGTTTCCCCGCAGCGTACTGGTAATAGGCACTTTCCAAGTTCATCTGGCCGGCACCAAAATTGGGATCGAGAGGGGCGATTGCCGAGTTGCTCCACCCGGCAAGCTTATCAGCGGAGTTCAAGAGTACGCTTTTGATCACTTTTGCATCGACATCCAAGCCGAGAGTCCGTCCCATATCAATTAACAAGGCTGCCCCACCCGCCACGATTGGTGCAGCGAAGCTTGTTCCACTGGTTTCTACCCAAGCCCCTCCCAAGGTTGGCAATTCAAGAAGCGATCCAGGCGCAACAATGTCAGGCTTACTGCGCCCGTCAGTTGTGGGGCCTCGGCTACTGAAGGGCGCTATCTGAGAGTAATCCTCCGAAACAAACGCGCCCGTACCCCCGGTGGCACCTACACTCAATATGTTGTAAGCAGTGCTCGGTGGTCCAGAAAAAGAACTACTCGAGGGCCCATCATTGCCCGCAGCGACGACCACTGTTGTTCCTAAAGTACTGACAATATGATCGAGTGCCAGACTCCACTGATCGACGGCAGTATCTGATCCACCAACCCCGATGCTGAGGGTAATCACTTCTGCCGGATTTCCGTTTAATATTCCCAATCCCTGGGCAAAGGTTTCGGCCGATACGGTACTTGCCTTTTGTTGTGGAGAAATACCAGCACGATTCGTTGTTTGACCCGTCCACCATCCTGCTTCGTAAGCCACGCCACGACGATTAGGATCCTGGCTGACTGCTGCACCTGCTACTGCCGTCGCGTGAAACGACAACCAGCCCGAACCATTGACAAAGTTTTGGCTTCCCAAAAAGTTTCCATTGAGAGCCGGATGGGAAGGATCTGCTTGATGTAAATCAATTACTCCAATTTCAACTCCGCTACCCGTGTAACCTTGTTGCCAAAGAAACTCGGCGTTCACGGTATTAACGGCTTGTGTCAGACTGTAACTCTGCTGGCATAAAGAACCCAACGCCAATAAAAATACCCAACATCTGAAGCAGGATAGCGAGAATGTCAAAACAGAACCTTTACCGATCAGATAAGACTTGAGAGCAAAATGATCCACGCGATTACTTATACCCAGTGTAGCTACGCATGAAGAAAGGCTCAATCAGATTACTATTTCACAACTCGGCCAAAGTTCCACCTAAAATCGCAAGGTGGTCAATACATGTCAGCCAGGATGCGTCAATCGTGTCATATTAAACATCGCAGACCGTTTCTCTCTTCCTCGCCAGCAGACGCTTGCCACCAGCCACACAATTATCGCTCCCGCATTTGGTTCGGGCACGGCAGTTGCCGCTGCCGCGAGTGGTACAGCGCCATAGTTCGTCTGCCAGTCAGTAAGGTTCCCAATGCTGGGGTTGCGTTGCCACACAAGAAAATCCCGGCCATCCACGTCGCCGTCGAGATCGAAATCGCCGGGGAGCGAGGACTCAACTACCTGGAGTACCACATTCTTAGAATTATAGATCAACTTAAATGTGAGGCCGTTGAAGACGGGAAACTGCTCGGTCTCGAATTGACCTGCTACGTTTCCGACGTTGGTTGTTAGTATCGTGAAGGAATTCCCTAACACAGGCTCAAAGGCGTCGAGAAGTAAGACATTGATCGTTCCATCAAGGATTGCATTTCCTTCGACGGTCAGCGAATCCCAGTCGCCGGGAAACACGCCCTCGATTTCGATTTCAAGTGCTGCAGCAGGTCGCTGGGTATAGTTGCCGGAGATGGAGGTCGTGCCAGTTGAGTGCCCTGGAGCTAGCGTTCCCCCCTGGTTCAAGAGATTTCCATTAAAAGTATCGAAATGGAGTGTGCCGCCGAGGAAATTGAATTGTCCGCCGTTCATATTGATTGGGCCGCGGGCGTCGAAAACTGCCCCGCTTTCAAGGTTGATCTGCCCGGTAGCGTTGAGGTTGATCCCTCCTGTGCCAGACACAACATTCGCTCCGTTGCTTACATTGAGTATCGCAGAACCGCTTGTTGCGTTCCCGAGGGTAATCGTGTATCCGACATTTTGAACAAGCGCCGAACCTGGGTCAGTGATGGTGAGTGTGGCATTACCGCTCATTGGGGAAAGCACGATAGACCCCGACTCGATCCGACCGCCACCGGACGCGGTCACGTTGGACTTTGCAATCGACATGAACGCTGTATCCAACAGGGAGGGATTTCCGAAGACACTGGTGCCCTGGACAACAATGGTGGCACTGCCAGGGTCACCAATGTCCATGCCTTGCGTGGATTCAAGTCTCCCACCATTGAGAATGTGAATTGTTCCGTGGCCGGTCACATGATAGCCAAGATTTGGACCGTTTCCGCACACCCACAAGGAGGGAATACCGCTAGCATCGGTTCCGTCGATCGTCACTGTTCCGTTTGAGTCTGGATCGAAGCTACTGACCGCACCGTTGGGTGATTCTAACTTTGCTCCACCAGTGATCGTCATCAAACCGGTCCCGCCATAGCCGACGTCGATAGCGAACGTCGAGACGATCTGGGTGCCTGCGCCGTCGACGAGTAATTCAGCAGCCAGACCAGCTTGAATTCCTATCCGAGCGAAGTTTGATGTTAACGATGCGCCAGATAGTACTTGCATCGAAACGTCGCTTACCAGATCGAGATCGCCAGTCTGGACAACAGAAGCTCCATTCTGCAAGGTAACTGTGGCTCCGTTTTGAAACGTTCCTTCCGTAAAACTGACGGTAGCATTGGTATCTGCGGTGAGTAAGCCGCCATCGATCAACAAGTTCCCGATGGAGAAATCTCCGCTAGTGCTCACATTTACCTCGCCTGTGGAATTAACGGTTGCCGACGCGGCACTCACAGTCGCGTTATCGGCAATTTCTAAGCTACCGCCACCAAGAATTCCAACCGTGAGCTTGTTGCTATTCGTCCAGTTTGTGCTCGTGCCTCGTACTACCACAGTACCATCGGCAATGGAGGTTCTGCCAATGATGCCATCGAGGTTCGATACGCGACCTCCGTCTTCGATAGTGAGTGATCCCGTGGCATTATTTCCAATTTCCAGAAAACTACTGTTCGTCCAGGACGTTCCAACACCCGAAACATGCGCGATTCCTGTGCCCAGTTGGCCAATCGTTGAGTGCGTGCTCGTCACCTCCCCACCCGATGCTATTGTCAAGGTTCCCATTCCCTGTTCACCGATGCCAATAAAACCCAGATTCGTCCAGGTCGAGCCGGCTCCACTAATCGTGACTGCACCGGATGAGCTGGAAAGTCCACCAAGGTAGCTGTTTCCATTTCTGACAGAGCCGCCTGCTGAGATGTTCAGAGTGCCATTGCCGAGGTTGCCTATAGTCAATTCGTCTGTGTTGATCCACGTCGAGCCAACACCGTTTACGCTCACATTACCCACCGATCCGACATTCAAACCCAGAACGGTGTCGTCGGCAACGGTCACGTCGCGGCCATTGGTGATGTTCATCGCGCCAGTGCCATTTAGGCCCACAATCAGGTCATAAGTCGCTCCAGTGCCCGACACGGAGAAAGTGCCAGCGGAAGAGGATGTCAAATTAAGGCTGCCGCTTGAGCCGGCCGCACTGCCCAGCGTGGCGTATTGGGTGTCGAAGTTGACAAGTGTACTGTTCAGTGTAGCAACATCACCCGCTCCGGTGCCGATCACGACACCACGGCCCGTTTCAGTGATGTTTGTGCTGTCGACGGTGAGTGTGCTGCCAAAAACTCCGACAAAAGTCAGCGGATTGGTACCGATTAACACCCGGTCGACTATGGGATGAATGCCACTGTTGGGGACATTCAGATTGCCAAAGAAGACAGGGTATAACGTTACGTTGCCGCGATCGAAAATGACGGTGTCGTTGGAGTCGGGAATACCATCGTGGTCGGCTGGAAATCCACTTTGGGTCCAATTCGCAGCGGCATCAAACTGCCCGCTGGAAGAATTCCAGTTGAAGGTGGTCCCCCCGGCAAGCGATGTCGAGAGAATCAGACCCAGCGCAGCGGCGCATTTGAAGAGAACCCAAACCTCGCGGCCAACCCTGATCATCGGGCGTCAACCAGCAACTCTAAAGAGCTACGGCTGCTTCACAATAGTGCGTCCCAGGTTGCATCGCACTATAGAAGTGCCAGTCCTACCGATTCAGGAAACCCGTTCATCAAATCGTAGCATTCATCACAAGCACGACAAAACAGAGCCTTAGACGACGTTCCTAGTTCGGAAGGGCACGACTTAAATTTTAACTCGTAGGAGTCTCATTAAGCAAGAATATTTCTCTAAAATGGGAGCGCCGGCTCGCAAGTTTCACATTCCCAGGTTTACGAAAACCTGCAGCTTAATGCACTCCACTCTACCATTGACTCATGCGCGGTTGAAATCCACAGTAATACGTTCCAAATCATCGTCTCATAGCGGTGCAGATTCCTCGAGAAGTCCGCTGAACTGTGAAACTCTTACCAGCATAGGAACATTTTCCCATCAGATACTAAGTTAAAAGCCCTCGGTAAAAGCACGTCGCTGTGATCGACACGAGCAGGCAGCAAAGTGCCCCAGGTTCAGGTACAGCGGTACTTGCGGCTAACAGCGGGGGTGCAGCGCCATAGTTCGTCTGCCAGTCAGTAAGGTTCCCAATGCTAGGGTTGCGTTGCCAAACAAATAGACTTTGCCACCGAGCTCAAGGTAACCGGCTCAATCGAGCTACTTTCTGTATTGTTTTCGAAGGTTTCAAAATTGTGAAGCCGCATCTCAAATCCTCCCTGCAAGCAACGTCTGTGAATATCTATGCCGCTCCGTTATGATTGGAACCATGTCGAAGTTCTCTTTTAATTCCGATGTTTTAATCAATCGGAGCAAAAATTGTATGTCACCTCACGCTCTACTTGCTTTTTTAATTCCCTGGATTTCTCTCGCACTACTTTCTCCCTTTACCCTCGGCGAAGAGACGACTGAGGTTCGCATCGAGTCGCCCGACGGACGCAATGGGATTCTGTTCCAATCCCCTGACATAGAAGATCAGTCGCTGCAATACACGATCACTCGAGACGGAAAGACGCTCTTTGGTCCTTCTCCAGTGGGTTCATTACTTGCAACGGGTGAAGACCTTGGCCTGGAAGCAAAGATCAATGAAGTCGTGCATGGCACTACGGATGATAGTTTTATTCTGCTGTGGGGTAAAACGAAAACGGTCCGTGACCACTTCGCTTACGCCGAGATCTCGCTAACTAGCGCTGACGGAATTCCATGGAAGATCATCTCGCGTGCCTACAACGATGGGGTTGCCTTCCGCACGATCCATGGCGATCAAGATTCCCACCAACGAATTGCGATCACGGGCGAGGCGACCGAATTTGCCGCCATCGGCAATCCCACTGTGCATTTTATGCCGTTACTAGACTATACGTCTTCGCATGAAGCCCTGTATGAGCAAAGTCCGTTCGCCGAGTTGCCGGTTGAAACCCTCTTCGATGTGCCACTCCTCGTGGTATGGCCCAACGGACAGGCGGCGGCAATTGCCGAGGCAGCGCTGCTGAATTATGCCGGCATGTATTTACAACGGTGCTCGGATGAGAGAAAGCCTTCGCTTTGTGTCAAGCTCTCGCCCCTTCCAGACAGCAAAGACCTCTGTGTCGTTGCCGAGCCTCCGCTAGTGAGCCCCTGGCGCGTGGTGCTGCTCGGAGACCATGCAGGAGAACTGCTAGAGAGCAATCTGCTCATGTGTCTCAACGAGCCTCCGCCGGCCGAACTGGGCGACTTCTCCTGGGCAATTCCGGGCAAGACGACTTTTCACTGGTGGGCGGGCGAATTTGAGCACGACGATAAACTCCCCCCTGATTCGCAACAGTCACTCGAGAGACATAAACATTACATCGACTTCTGCGCGCGACACGGGATTCAGTATCACTCAGTATCGGGCAATGGTCTCTCGTGGTATATGCAGTCATCGACGGACTACGCTGAGCCATCAACAGACGCCGACGTTCGTAAACCACGGCCAGAAATCCAACTAAAGGAGATTTTATCTTACGCTAAACAGAAGGATGTCGATATCCGCTTGTGGGTCCACTGGAAGCCACTGAGCAATCAGCTGGAAGAAGCGTTTACACTATACGAAGCTTGGGGCGTTAAAGGTTTAATGGTCGACTTTCTCGATCGCGACGATCAAGAAATGATCGAGTTCACTCAACGCATGCTCGAGAGTGCTGCCCGCCACAAGCTCCATATACAAATTCATGGCTCCACGCATTATAGCGGGGAGCAGAGAACCTTCCCCAATCTGTTCAATCGCGAGGGTGTGCTGAATCTGGAGTATCTCAAATGGAGCGACAAGTGCACACCAGACCACGCTGTGAATGTAGCTTATACCCGCTCTCTGGCAGGCCCGGTTGATTATCACTCAGGCGGATACCTATCTGTTTCAAGGTCTGCGTTCGAACCTCAGTATTTCGATCCCGTTGTCCTGGGTACTCGTTGCCATCACCTGGCCACCTATGTTGTCTTCGAGAACCCCATGCCGATGGTTGCCGATACCCCGGAGAGATACGAGGGCCAGCCCGGATTCGATTTTATCGTCGAAGTCCCGACCACTTGGGACGAAACCCGCTTCGTAGTCGGGGAGCCGGGAGATTTCATTGTGCTGGCTCGCCGCAGTGGCGATACATGGTATCTGGGAGGCATCACCGATTGGACCAGTCGCGAAATCGAAGTACCGTTAGATTTTCTGGGCGACAACCAGTTCGCTGCTAAACTCTTCGTTGACGGTTCGATGGACGAGAGCAAGCCTAACGAGCTTACAGAGTTAAAGATGTCGGTTAACAGTTCGACACCACTAAAGATTTCACTAGCTTCCGGCGGTGGCTTCGTCGCCGTGCTCAAACCCGAATAGAGCAATTCGTTCTTTTGCCTCGCACCAATTCGTTAGCCTCGGCGCGGAGCGAATCGCGTGTTTCTTTCCCGCCACAAGCCACAAACCGCCAGCCCCACGAACACCATCCCGGTTCCTGGCTCAGGAACCTGCGTAAAAATGGGGGTCGAGACGGAGCCAGCTCCGTAATTCGCCTGCCAGTCAGTGAGGTTTCCAATGCCCGGATTGCGTTGCCAGACGAGAAAATCACGTCCATCGACGTCACCGTCCAGGTCAAAATCTCCTGGTAGGACCGACAAGAGTGTCACGTCGTTGCCGTCTCCTCCCAGGTAACTGATGACCAGATTCACATTACCAAACGCACCGACGATAGCCCCTTCTGACAGACCATTAAAGAAACCATTCTTGACACCGCCTACATCAACAATTTCAAAGGATTGTCCGGGAGTCAATGTAAAAGAATTGAGCAACAACACATCCAGGGTACCTCCGAGTGTGACGTCGCCAGAAACGATCAATTGGTCAAATTCAATCCCTGGCGTAAGGCCTGTGATCTCGATCTCCAAGTTGGCTACGGAGCCAAAATGGATATTGCCACCAAACATTTCTATCCCAGGGCTGGTGCCGGGGGTCACGTCGGCTTCAAAGAACACGTCTCCACCCCCAGAAATACCGAATCCCGCCGCACCAAAGAAGGTAGCACTGGAACCGCTCGACACTTGAAATAACGCACCGGTATGGGAGACGTCGTCCCAGAACGTGACATCGGCATTACCACTGACAATCACCTGGCCCGTCGTCTCATTACTGACATCTCCGAAGACATCAGTCTGTCCGTTGGAAAATGCCAGATCACCTTCGTTGGTCAAGCCCATACCACCCGTATGCAGCGTGCCGCGACCCAAAATGTTTCCAGCGGCGCCATTGGTGAGTTCTTGAGAGAACTGGAGTGTCCCTCCCTGCAGGTTGATCACACCGGTATTTGTTCCGTTCGAGCCAGTCAATTCCAGTGTCTTGTGGAGCTCAACACGGATTTCCCCACCCGACACGTTAGTGACGTCGCTACGTACGATGCCCGCACCGCGTAGAACGCCACCGTTATTCCATACCCCACCAGCCACCTCCGCCAATGGGCCTTCGAGAAACACGGAGCCATTATTGTCCAACGTGCCTGCGTCAAAAGTCGCTCCGCTGGCAACAAGGAGAGTAGATCCGGGGTCAACCGTTGCAGAATTCGACACGCGCACCGTCTGTCCCGTTGCCACAGAAAGGGAGTCGCCGAACAACCCGCCGATTCCGATCTTCAGATCATCACCGGTTAACTCAAACGTCCCCGTTTGAAAATCTAAATAGAAGGGATTCGTTAGCGAGCCGGTCGCGAAGGTGCCACCGGAGATAGATATGGGATCGAGCAGAGTGGTGCTTCCGATCCGCAGTTCCTTGCCGCCAGTTAGATTTGAGACCTGCAACTCGGTCAATCGAGCAGAATCAAGTGAATGGCTCCCAGCTAGATCTAGCGTGCCAAATTGAAAGTCAAAAGTTCCGCTGGAGATTGTCAGGTCATTTACTTCCAGAATACCACCTTGCAATCGAAGTGTGGTTTGATCGATCTCGTACCTTCCTAATCGCAACAGGCCACCATTGATGGCAGTGAGCGTAATACCGGGATCTCGAATAAACGAATTGGTAAAGAATGAAGTATCGAGTGTGCCACCATCCACCAATATGTCACCCCGTGCATGAAGGCTACCATTTGTTACGTCAATGGTACCCGTTGCAGAAATCGTGGTCAGGCCGGTGCCAGTCGTAAAAAGGCCTCCGAGAACACTCACCCTTGCAAATCCTTGGGTCGCATTTCCGATTTGTAAGGTACCGCTGAGCGTGAGAGACGAACCGGCACCATTAACCGATATCCTTGCATCGATGTTTTCTCCCTCCTGCAGGGCCATGGAAATCGAACGTGCCGTTGCCGTGGCACCGCCAAAGACATTAAAAAAACTGCGTGTGCCGGGGACTCCACCGTTGGCCATGCCTATTACCCCAAAGTCCCCCTGAGCCCCGTTATCAAGATTTACACGAGAAGTATTTCCATTACGTCCCCAACCGTAGCCAAAATTGGGGGGTGTAGTGACGGTAGATCCAATCCCAGTAACATTCAGCGTGCCATCGCCGGTATCGCCAAGATCAAGAAAATCCACCGACATGTCGGCGCCACTATCGATAGTGAATGTGGTATTGTCGTCGAGGTCATAAGCCCTGGTGAAATTAATCTGGGCACCATTGCTGGCAGTGAGCGTCTGACCCGTGGCAAGATTGAATTCAGCTCCATCGAGATTACTGGCACGTAGGAGTGTGCCGCCATCGATGACCACCGGACCGTTGGCATTGAACGCCCCCGCTGTGACGTTGACCGTTCCTGTCGGATTGATCGTTGTAGTGCCTGTGCCACTGTTGAAGGATCCGTCAGCATTGACGTTCAGGGTTCCCGTTCCGCCTGAGGAACTGCCAACGATCAAGTTTGCACTGTTGAGGGTCTGATTAATCGTCGAGCCCACCCCATCAACGGTCATTATGCCGGAGGCCCCCGAAGTTTGTGGTGCAATCTCGATATGTCCCGTGTTGAGAGTGCCGCCGGTCAGCACCTGAACGGTTCCCTGACTGGAGCTATTGCTTGAGTCACCCAGGTTCAGAGTACCACCTGTGCCCGCCGTGCCAAAATTGGCCGTGGCACCTTGTGAGACAATTAAAGTACCGTGATTACCACTAAAACCTAAGCTGTGATTGGAGGCACCGAGCACATCCAGGCGAGAGCCGCTGCCGACCACTGAGACGGTGCCATCCCCCTGGCTGCCGATGTTCATCACGCTGGTGCTGAGCCCCCCACCCGATGTTTCATTGGGCAGATTGAGAAATACTGGATTCGCATTCGTGCCGACCTGGATGCTGCCACCGGAGATGTTGGCATCTGCACTGCCAGTAGCGATAGTAAAGGTGCGCAAAGTCGAGTTATTGCTGGCGAAAGTTACGTCGCCTGCGAAGCCGCGCAAGGAATCACTCGCTTCATCCTGGGTGAAAGTTATCTGATAGCTGCCCAACTCGTTGAATTCCACGTCGTCTCCAGCGTTCGGGGGAGGGAGATCGCCACCCGTCGTGTTGTTCCAGTTGCCCGCCGTGTCGAAGTTTCCGCTAACAGGATTTGCCCACTCAAAAATGTCCGCCTGTAGGGGTGTCGTCTTCCAGTAAGTAAGCATTCCAGCCAGGAGTAACATGGCGGGTAACAGAGAGCGGCGTTGAAGAGGACTTTTCATCAGAATACCTCACTGGGTGAGTGTGAAGGTTGAATAATCCTTGAAACGATTCCTTTGTGCGTGGCGCGCATCGTTTCTGCACAAGATTTGACAGGAACCCTGCCAGAGGGAAGGCTTGCAGCCAACATAGTTCGGTCAAGATTACCGAACACCTCTCGGCTGGCGCGCTCCCCGCGCCGGCTGCCATTCAATCGATCAGAGCAAAGGCACGCAATAAGATCGTTGACACTCGTGCGGATTCGGTACATGACCGTTTCCTGCTAAATGGTGTTCGCAAATCTCACGAGAGAATATCTTAAATCAGAATGGATTCTCAGACTCGCCAAGTTTAACAAGATGTTTGCAGTATGCGCCTATTGCTGAGCGGTGTCAATTTTTTCCGAGTTAACAGAAATCTGTCCACAGTCAGTTAATCATATTTGGAGTGTTGTTTTTAAGGGTGCTCCAGCTCTGAATGTTGTTGAGGATTCTTGATTCAAACTATTTTATTAACGCAGATTGCTAGAGTGGCAGTGCCCCGAAATTCGCTTACCAGTCAGTGAGGTTACCTTTGCTCGGATTGCGTTGCCAGACGGGAAAGTGACTTTCTTTACCGTCACCGGTTTGCACTGTACGCCTATAGGCTCGAAGTACTGAAAGGAATTATTTATAGGCCACTGCTGCACTCGATGGTCCAGCTAAATGGATGATTTCGAAACGGGAAAATCCAATCCCGCCACACCATTTGCGAAAATCTGCGCCGGAGAAATCAAAGGCATCGCCAAATTCGATAAGCATGTTCAGCGACATCAACAATCCCTGGATATTTTCACGGCGGGCATCGTCTATGAGCGCCTCGATGGCGACCAACGCACCCCCCTTTGGCAGTGCTTCAAAGGCAGCACGTATCAGATGCAATTTCTTCTCGAGATTCCAGTCATGCAAGATCATACCCATGGTGATAATGTCCGCCTCTGGAAGTGGGTCTTGGAAAAAATCTCCGCTCACCGTCTTAATGCGTTGTTCCAATCCTGCGGCGGCGATCTGTTTTTGAGCAATGGGCTCCACTGGTGGAAGATCAAAACTAATACACTTGAGATGAGGATGTTTTTGAGCGACCTCAATACTCAGCAAGCCAGTTGCGCCACCCACGTCGCAAAGAGTCTCAAATGGTGAGAAATCAAATTTCTCCGCAAACGCTTCAAAATTGATTCGCGACATCCCGGTCATCGCGCCCATGAATTGTTCCAATCGAGGTAGATCAGAATACAGCTCTTCAAACATTCCCTTCTGACCATGCTTGATCTCGTTTTGTGGTCTTCCGGTCCTCAAAGCTTCGGGAAGATCATTCCAATATTTAAAAAGTCGTGCATTGAGCATCACCAGAATCCCGCCGATATATCTGGGGCTGGCCTCATCCAGGAACAGCGATCCTTCAGGTGTATTGAAATACTTTGCTTCTGGTCCGTCTCCTTCGCGCTCAAGAAATCTCATAGCGACCAGTGAATCGAAGAAGTCACTAATCCCACGAGGGTGTAATTGCAATTCCGCTCCCAACTCCTCACCCGTAAGTCGGCGACTTCCGAGTTGAGTAAACACGCCAAACTCAACCGCGGTTAGTAAAACTTTAGAACCCCAAAAACTAAAAGCTGTCTGCAAGATGGCCGAGGGATCAAATTTTGAGATCATGAACGTAGGGTCCATGGGTTAGGAATCGGGTTCTTGCAGAGTGTTCCTTGCTCTGCATCGCCAAGCCAATAGCTTACCGCCGAGCGACCAGAACGACAATCTCCCCACATGTATTATTCAAGTCGCAAGACAAACCAAGAAGTCTTCGTGAAGTGTAGCGTGACATAATTGCGCCATGGCCTGTGCCAAACTTGCTTAATGGTGAAGTGTACGGTCCGGCAGACTTCAAAGCTGTTACGGTTGTTGAAAATGATACACTTTTAACTAAGGGTGTATGCTGTTTGGGTAAACTATTGCCGCCTATCGATGGTGAATCCTGATTCTAGATCTAAGTACTGAAAACTAAGTACTGAAACCGAAATGAAGATTACCGTACAGTGGGGTTGCAATTCCACGTCGTCGGACTGCGCCGTAGTGTGTCTGCCAAGTATCAAACAATAAACATGATTTCTGACTTGTCTGGAACGTTTACACGAGTTTTCTCAGAATGGTGTTGCCCCCAACTATCTGCTAGATGGCGTTCATGATCAAACGTGGAAAGAGTGGCATCGGAAGCGATTAACTCTTGAAAGGCAGTTGCGTCGAGTAGGCACTTTGATTGAAGGAGTGCTTAAGTGAGAATTTCTATTCATCAAAAACTTTAGAATCACAAAGCCAACAAAGTTGCCATGAACTCGTTTTCTGAAACGCGTTTCATCCTGCCATTGTGGTCTCAGCGTGCTCAAGCGATGCGGCAGTTTCAACGCTTTGGAAGAGACTTCCAAACCATGTCGCACTTTTGCACATTCCACAAGATATTGATATACTCAATCAACTCTATTTACAGGAGATCAAAAAAATGGCTCTTCAGGACACATCATCAATAGCGCAATTGCCAGTCTTGCTCGATCGAGACAAATTCTTGCGCCGCTTACTTCGAGAATTATCGGGAACCCTTGAAGAGGTTGTTGGGCTTAAGGAAGCCAATGGCTTTATCTCAGTCGTAGGCCAACGCATCGGAGAACAGATAAATAATGATTATTTAGCGTCTCTAAAATCTGCCAAACTTTCTCGAGAGCAGGTTGCCCAAGTGTTGGTTGATCTCAAGCGACGCATTGAAGGAGATTTTTATATTATCGAACAAACAGAGGACAAAATCGTCCTCGGAAACCGTGCTTGCCCGTTCGGCGACAAGGTCCTTGATCGCCCGTCGCTTTGTATGATGACTTCCAATGTCTTTGGCGTAATTGCCTCCGAGAATCTCGGCTATGCAAAGGTCGAAATTCAACAAGCCATAGCTCGCGGTGACAAGGAATGCAGAGTGGTGGTGTATTTGCAGCGCAATGGCGACTCCGAAGCTGTCGAGGGTAGGGAATACTTCCACGATTAGCAGGTTCGCAGAATGTTATCAGAACTATTCAGCAGTTTGCTGGAAGACATTTCAGAAGGCCTTCTTCTCTTGTCCTCGAATGGCAATGTTGTGGCGCTGAATAAACAGGCAAGTAAAGTTCTTGAACTGAACAAGGACTTGGCAATAGGGAATCCTCTCAACTCGTTGGTCGCAAACGACTCTTCAAAACTCGACGCCTATTTGAGAATGTGCCAACGCAGCACAGGCGAGATCACGGGGAAGTTGGTAACCGCGAATGAGAAAATCAATATAAGAGTGTTTGGACGACGCGAAACCTCATTCTCTACAGAGCATCAAACTTATATTTTGTTGCGGATTCCTCCTAGCGAGCCTACGGTTGATCGGTTTGCAGCGTTGAATAAGTCGATCGAAAGTCTGAATCGAGAAATCGCACTTCGCCGCAATACAGAAGCGCATCTCTGCGAGCAACGCGATCTAGCCGAATTTGGCAACAAGATAGGAATGGCCCTGGTTCAGACAGCCACGCTCGACGAGACTTTGCAGTCTTGCACTGCCATGTTGGTGAAATATTTAGGCGGTGCGTTTGCACGCATTTGGGTTGCGTGTCCTGAAAGCGAAGAGTTAGTTCTGCGCGCAAGCGCTGGCATCTACGAACATCTTGATGGCGCGCATAGCAGGATCAAGTTTGGACAGTTTAAAATCGGCACGATTGCAAAGAATCAAACTCCCCATCTCACCAATAATGTCATAGGCGATCACCTCGTACACAATCAAGTGTGGGCACGCAGAGAACACATGGTCGCATTTGCCGGATACCCCTTAATCGTTGACAATCGTACGGTTGGCGTCATGGCGATGTTCTCACGCCATGAATTGTCACAAGAAATCCTCACCGCAATGGGAACCGTTGCCAACAGCATTGCTATCGGAATCGAACGAAAGCTCAACGAACAGAGGCTTATTGAAGCAAAGGACCGAGCATTAGCCGCGAGCGCCTCCAAGTCTCTTTTTGTCGCAAATATCAGTCACGAATTGCGGACGCCAATGACAGCTATTCTTGGATTTGCAGAGATGCTTTTGCAAGACGCTCACTCTTCTGAGGTACGTGAAAAACTTGAGACGATCCAACGCAATGGAAAATACCTTTTGAGCATACTAAACGATTTGTTGGACCTCTCAAAGGCAGAATCGGGTGCTCTTGAAGTGAGTTGCAAGAGAATCAATCTAGGTGCCCTTATGGAGGATCTTCAGTCCGCAATGAACGTCCGAGCGGCAAGTGAGGGAATCCCATTACATTTTGACTGGGGACCAAGAGTTCCAAAGCATGTGGTCGCTGACCGCATTCGCCTGCGACAGGTGTTAATCAACCTGATTGGCAACGCGCTCAAGTTCACTGATGAGGGGGAAGTGCGGGTTCACACTTTCTTAAAATCTCAGGGGTCAAGTGAGTATATCGCCTTCGCCGTACGCGATACCGGAATAGGAATACCCGCCGAAAAGCTTCCTTCTTTATTTAAGCCTTTCAGTCAAGTTGCGACAAGCTCGCAGCACCTTCAAGGTACCGGTCTAGGACTAAGCATCTCCAAGCGACTTGCCGAGGCGATGGGTGGTCACATCCAAGTAGAAAGCAAGCTTGGCACAGGTAGCTGTTTTACGCTGCTATTGCCCCTCACTGCAGACGAAGTACAAGACACTTGGCGTCCTTCCCAAGAAACTGCGTCCTACAAACGCTCTCGAGACGAACGCGAATCTTGGCCGAACATTAAAGCGAAAGTACTCGTCGCAGACGACCGTCGCGACATCTGGCGAGTTTGTAAGTACTTTTTAGAAAAATGTGGAGCTGAGGTCTCTATTGCCGAAGACGGTCGGCAAGCAATTGACATGGCACAAGCAGCAAAAGCCGACAAGACGCCGTTTGACATCATCATTATGGACATGCAAATGCCGATAATGAACGGTCGTGAAGCAGTTTGCATACTCAGACAGCAAGGCTTTACAATTCCAATCATCGCCCTCACAGCGGATGCGGTAAAGGGTGAACGAGACGCCTGCCTGGCAATTGGTTGCACTGACTATTTAGCCAAGCCAGTCAACGGTTCCAACTTAGCCAAAACAGTCGCCAAGCTGGTGAGTGGCACGTCTTCCACTTTAAATAATCAAGCATGATTCAATCTTTTCCTATCCACTAACACAGTGGTTAAAGAATCGTTACTGAACACTGCGTCACTATAAGTTAGAAGGACACAAGCAACATGCGGGTTTTTTTATCCTGTTCAATCAAGCTGTGAAGTCCACCGCGGCACTGGTACTTCGGGAGGCCAGGTGTTTCCCGGTCAACACAGCCAGTCGACTCGCTCCGTCTGTCCAACGACAGTCTGGGGCTAGAAGCATGATCTGTCCAGGTGGCCTAATACCTACCACCTATCACAAGCCAACCCTCGGTCACAAGCTCCCCGTGCCTAAGCACTTGCCACTTGCCGTATCTTGTAAGAATCCGACCCGAATTCGGCCAAACGCTACAAGTCACACGATAAACTCCGTTGGGCCTGAATCCTCGCCGCAGATCGTCATTTGTGACCCCCGCGAGGTCGTCGAAAGAAAAATACCTGCAAAGTTCAATATAAAGTCGGGCCGACAAGATTTGAACTTGCGACCTTTTGACCCCCAGTGTGAATTGGCCAAGTCGTTGCTTCGCTCATTCGCTGCGATAATAGCGTTATTCTACAATCAGCCGGATACTTTTACCAGCACTATATGACACCAAAGGTATCCAATTGGACAAAAAAAGTATCCATCAGATATTATGACCTCTAATAGAGTTCGTCGCTAGGAATAACGTTCGCATCTATCTTGGCTATTTCTTGCATCTCCGTAGATGCACCCTGTAGTATTCTCTAGAAAGATGTGTTCTCGAATGAAGTTTACAGTGACACTTACAAGTCGGGAAGCATACACCGGGCATGTCGTTCGATATTCTCACTTTCGGTGGGACGCGTGCAGGCACCTTCGACCAATTAATCGCTCCGAGCCTTGCCGGAGATTTGGAATGGATTTTGGATTTTCAGTCGGATCGTGTTTCGCTCTTTGCAACCTACGCCGCAGACTTCGATTACAACGGGGTGGTTGATCAGCTTGACCTCGCCGCCTGGCAAAACGGCTACGGTATCTTCCAGGCAACTCATGGCCAAGGCGACGCCAATCGCAATGGCATCGTCGACAAGGCCGATTTTCTCACCTGGCAGCGACAATTCGGCTTAGGCACTAATCTAGCGCAGCAGCACGCCGTGCCCGAACCGACCTCGTTATCTCTGCTAGTCTTTTGTGCTATAGTCATCTCAGCGTTCGCCTCTCTTTAAAGCTCTTCATCCAACAAACCTGCTTAAAGATGAAAAAACCGATCATCTATCACCGCCGTAGTTTTCTTGCCGTCGTCTTCCTCTCGACGCTCGCAGTTGATGCCCGCGCCGATGCAACCTGGCAGGCCCAGTGGATTGGCTTGCCCGAAGCGACCTCTCAAGATAAGCAAGGAATGCCGCATCCCAATCTTTGGATCTGTTTTCGCAAGAACTTTCAACTTGAATCAGTCCCGACCGAAGCCACGACTCAAATCGCCTGTGATTCAAAATACTGGCTGTGGATCAACGGCAAGCTGGTGATATTCGAAGGGCAACTCAAACGAGGCCCCACTCCCGACGACACTTATTTCGACTCGGTCGATCTCGCGCCCCACTTTCAAGAAGGTGAGAACTGCATAGCGCTGTTGCTTTGGTATTTCGGTAAGCAGGGCTTTTCACACAAGGATAGCGGGAAACCAGGCCTGATATTTCAAGCTGATCTCGGTGAATCTATGTTGGAGAGCGACGCGACCTGGAAAGTTTCTCGACATCCTGCTTATGGCAATACCGGTCCACCGCATCCGAATTATCGGTTGCCAGAATCGAATATTCGCTTTGAGGCTGGGGCCGATATTCCTGATTGGCAGCAGATAGACTTTGACGACTCGAGCTGGCAAACTGCTGAAGAATTCGGAACGCCTCCTTGTCTGCCTTGGGGCAATCTTTTCGAGAGGCCGATCCCGCAGTTTCGTAAGAGCAAATTGCGTGACTACGAGAATACTGCTGAACTCACCTCTCCCGCTGGCATCAAAACGATTTACGCAAGGCTCCCTTATAACGCACAAATTACGCCTTACTTAAAGGTAGACGCCCCAGCAGGCCAAGTGATTGATATCCGCACCGATAACTATCGAGGTGGTGGCGAGTACAACGTGCGTGCCGAGTATGTTACTAAGCAAGGGGTTCAAGAGTTTGAGTCGTTTGGGTGGATGAATGGGCACGAAGTAGAATACCGAGTCCCACCAGGTGTAGAGGTAATCGACCTAAAGTATCGAGAAAGCGGCTACGACTGTGATTTTGCTGGGTTGTTCGAGTGCGATGATCCATTTCTCAATAGACTCCGCACTAAGGCACTGCGGACACTTTATGTCGAGATGCGAGATGGGTTTTTCGATTGTCCTGGACGTGAACGGGCACAGTGGTGGGGCGATATTACCCTAGCACTGCAGCAGGCGTTTTATAGTTTGGACCGCAAGAGCGATTTACTTTTTCGCAAGGCAATTTGTGAATTAGTCGATTGGCGAAAGCCGGACGGCACACTGTTCTCCCCTATACCGGCAGGCAATTGGGATAAGGAGCTCCCCATGCAGATGCTTGCCAGTGTCGGTAAGTATGGGTTTTGGACATATTATCTCCACACGGGCGATCGCGCCACGATTGAGCGGGTCTACCCAGCGGTAAGAGAATACGTGCTTGACGTCTGGCAACTCGGCAACGATGGCTTGGTTGTCCAACGCACGGGCGCTTGGACTTGGGGCGACTGGGGCGAGAACAAGGATTTGCCGCTCCTTTATAACACTTGGTACTACTTGGCTTTAGATTCGGTCCGTTTGATGGCTGAATTGGTAGGCGAGCAAGCAGACCAACGGGAAGCTGAATCTCGAATGACCAGCATTCGCGAGAGATTCAATGCTACCTACTGGAACGGCAAAGAGTATCGCTCTGCGGAATATGAGGGTCTCACCGACGATCGCGGTCATGCTATGGCAGTTCTGACCGGCCTTGCTGAACCAGATCAGTACCCAGCCATAAGAAAAGTCTTCAGCAGTCAACAGCATGCCAGCCCCTACATGGAAAAATACGTGCTAGAGGCCTTGTTTGAGATGAACTACACAGATGACGCAATCCAGCGAATGAAAAGTCGTTTCGCCCCCATGGTGAATAGTCCGCTCACTACTTTGTGGGAAGGATGGGGAGTTGGCAGTGAGGGATTTGGTGGGGGTAGCTATAACCACGCCTGGAGCGGCGGTCCACTCATCTTGATCTCGCAAAGAATAGCTGGAATACATCCCCTTGAGGCCGGCTACAAGCGATTTGGAGTGAAGCCTCAAGTGGGTTCACTTAAACTAGCAAAAGCAAGTGTATCCACTGTCTCAGGTGAGATCATCATACAGATAGAAGCGGATGATGACGCTTTCAATCTTATGCTCCGCGTCCCCTCGGAAACGCAGGCACAGGTGACGATACCCCGAAAGTTTAGTCAGGAATTAAGCGTCAATGGAAAAAGCACTGAAGCTAGTAATCATCAATTGGACCTAAGCGAAGGGGATTGGGAGATTAAGGCTCAACGGCAGTGAGCACTCGAATGTGATCGATTGATTCGGTGCTAAACTTTACACTGAGCTTTCTGCGATCGGCGCCGATCGAAACAATATCGGCGTTGTAATTGGGTACCGATTCCAAACCACGCTCTGGATGTTGGCATCGCAAGAGGACATTCGATCCAAGCGATGAGTTGGTTGCATTAAGCCGATCAGAATCGCAGAGGACTCCCAAAATTTTCTGAGGAAATGTAACTGACCCGCTCAAGATCTGCCGTTTCTTCTCTGGGCTAAAATGAATTAGATAGGATCGCACGCGGGTACCAGCAGGGATAGTTCCTTCAGATGTGGTGAATTCGTTATGCGAACCCGGTGACATGATGTCAACTCGGAGGTCATGTTGGAGTACTGCCTCGGGACGTTCCAAGTACACAAAAATCTTGTCGTCGTGCTTATATTGGCCAATTCCAAGCGACGCAGGATGGTAGTTGTCAAAGACTACGTTACCCGAAGTCTTGGGCACAATGCGAGCAGTTGATCGCCGTCGAGGAAGATCCGATTTGGACCACTCCGCAATCTCTCCTGCCTGGAGTTCAAGCGATTCCCTCGAAGCTGCCATGTCGACACGCACTCGACCTTCTGTCACATAAAGTTGAGTCTTGCCGTCAATCCTTTCATCAATTCGAAATGCGGTGCCAAGATCAGTCACTGTAGCATCGGACATTACCACGCTGAAGCCGATGGCTTCAGGTGGCACATATGCCGACAATGATCCTTGTTTCAATTCACAACTTGATGAAGAGAGGATTCGAAATGTTGCAGGGCCTTCGACAGTCATAAATGCTCCTTCTCGAAAAGCCAGTTTTGAAGAACCGCTCTCGATAGTGAGCCAATCGTGTCCGAGTCCATCACCGATTTGACGATTTATAGTGTCTGCCCACAAAGCATCGTGATTTTCTAGAATGGTGGCAGAAGGAGGCACCAAAAGCGACCAGATGGTAGCACTAATCAAAACCAGTGCCGCCAACGATCCGCTCCAAGCGAGAACTTGTGGGCTGAGAATTGACCACAATCGATGCCAATCCGTTGTTGCTGGCGTAGCGATAGACTGCTTACCGCCAGCTGATACTTCCCGCTTTGTGACTGTTTCGCTACCTGTAACGCATTCATCACCCAAAAGAGCAAGATAACGCTGTACCCCCTCTTGTCGCAACAAATGATCTATCGAAATAAGGGACATGAATTCTGGAACCAAATCATGTCGTTGACTGAGCAAGGAATTCAATTCCTGTTGCTGCTGCATGGTAAGTAGACCATCGCATGTAGAGGCAACGAGGTTGTGGAGTTCCTGATTTTTTTGAGAACTTTGGGTCATGTTGCAAGTTGTCCCTTCATCCTCTTATCAACACACGCAGCTAATCTGGCTCGAATGCGACTCAAAAGTGAAGAAATCGCTGCAGGAGTCTTTTGTAAAGCTAGGGACATCTCGCTGACCGAGCCCCCTGGACTATAACGACTTCTTATTAAATTCTGTTGATCTGCTGGCAGATGCGACAAACATTCAAACAGAGCTTGCATCTGATCGTCGTTATCAGAAAACCTTTGTTCTGAGGCCACGGCCAGAACGGGCAAAAGTTGGTCATCGAAGACCAATTTTTCCCGAGCGAGGTCACGCCGTGTCGCTAACACTTCGTGGTAAGCCACACGACAGGCCCAGGCAAAAAAATTAGTACCTGTTTCAAACGTGTCGCGTTTCTCCAGGAGAACCACATTGGTCCGCTGAAGAATGTCTTTAGCAAGTTCATGATTCAAAATCAGCGAGTAAATATACCCAGACAAGCGATTTTGTACCTCGATCAATTCCAGGGCTAAATCGTCGCGGTCTGCCATCCGTTACTCCAAAAAACGTCAGCGAACCTCGACATATCAGGTCCTTTTGCTGAGCACTCATTCGATGCTTTACTTACTCCAGTGTTCCGCTCAATCTATCAATTCTTTTCGAGATTTTTGAAAGTTTTTTAAGTACGCCACGCGCCTGACCAAGAATGTGCCCCCCCCAAGAAGAGGGGTGCAATGGGGTCAATTCTTGTTTTTTCCAAAATTTAGTGAGAGATATGCATTCAGAATTGGAGTTTGAAATTCATAGGCGGGTATCTCATACCACAAAGCTCCTTCCAACGTGGCTTCAAATTCTTTCTATCTGATTGAAATTATCATCTATAAGGTTCTGGAGAATTGGTTCCATGACACGGAATGGCAGAGTTCGGCAGCGAGGTCCACTGGTGAATCGACTAAACAATAGCGGTGGTTTTACACTTGTCGAGCTTTTGGTTGTAATCGCGATCATTGGAGTCTTGGTAGCCCTATTGTTGCCCGCTATACAGGCAGCTCGTGAGGCAGCTCGCCGAAGTCAATGCACTAATAACATGCGTCAGCTTGGTATTGCGATACAGAACTATCACTCCGGCAATAAGAGCTTTCCTCCGGGCGATTTGGGTTACCGAATCCCAGGAGATTTCACAAAACCTCGAAGTGTACATTCGCCAGGAGCACCAGGATTTGTACCCTATACCCCAAATTTGGTTTTTTTACTACCTTTTTTAGAAGAATCCACGAGGTTTAATGCTTACGACCGCAAGCTGGATTGGGATGCTCAACCCCGTGCGGTATTGGAGCAGATCACTGCCCCTCTCCCCACCTATCAGTGCCCCAGCGATGAAGGTCGTAGAATGTTGTTGACCACCACTGGTGGGGGCCCCAGCTCCAAAGATTTAGGAGATCATAAAGGAAGCTATGGAGTATGTTGGGGAAGCTTCAACTTCCTTGACCAATATGACCAATCGATTATACCTGGGGCGACAAATCCTAGTCCTTTTTTTAGTCCCGACCATTATCGTGCGCCATTTGCAACAGGGTGGGGAGCAAGAATCGCGCAGATTACAGACGGCACTTCTAACACTTTAGCAATGCTGGAAATGATTCAAGCTCCGTCTGAAGATCAAGTAGATAGAAGGGCAAGGATTTGGAATCATCTTGCGGGTACCTATCAGATAAGCACCAGGGTCACACCGAATTCACCTGAACCAGACCTCTCGGGTTGCGTCAATCGTCCTGAGATTGGCTTGCCATGCACCAATACTGGTCCAGAAAATAATGCCTCTTTAGGATCACGTAGCCGTCATCCGGGGGGCGTTCAAGTTGTGATGTGTGACGCTTCCGCACATTATGTTACGGATAGTATTGACCCTGTTGTTTGGAAAAGCCTCAGTTCAATCGACGGAGGTGAGGTTGCTCAACTGCCTTGAGGACATTCTGTTTTCTCGTCGTGCGGGCCAAGATGTTTAGTGAATGAATTGATTGGGAAACTTATTTAGAACTCTTGAACTTAGACTTAGGAACACTGTGATGAATACTTGCAAACGCTTTTCGCAAAGTCTGATAATTTTAATGGCATTGTCCCTGCAATCTCAGGCTCAAACCGTGATTTACTCAGACTCTTTCAACCGCGTCACGGGCAGTAGTGACATTAACGGCTTGCCGGCCGCTCCGAATAATTTTTCTGATTGGGGGATGAACGACAACGCTTTAGGCGGCACAGTACAACAAACCTGGTTTGTGGGTCCTACTAATCGAACAGGGGGCGCAAATCAAGCAACTGATGGATTTGTTGGGGGGCTGATAAACGGCGGAACCATGTTTGGCTTTGATGTGACTACAGTCGCTCCCGGTGGATTTAGTGTTGCTTTTGACTTCAATCGTTTTCATCCAATAAATCCTGGAACTGGCAACGGTTTCGTAGCCATTGGTTTCGGCCGCGATGTCCCAGCCGATCCTAATACCTATGGAGCTTTGGGAGCCTTAAATATCACAGACTTTGTGGTATTGTTTCAACAAGGTATTGGTGCAAATGTTGGCAATACCCAGTTTTTTCAGGATTCAACTACCGCGGCTACGGAATTCTTGCCGGGCACTGGAAATGAAGGTCCACTCGACTATGGAGATCCTACGATTCAGCACTCGGTCGTGATCACCTTGACTCCACGAGCTGAGGGACAATATGGCGATTCTGACATCATTGATTTCTCAGTAATTGTCGATGGCTTGTCATCTTTTTCTTCTACCGTACTGGGAGGCGACAATTTCGGTAAATTGGCATTTAGTTCAAATCAATCTGTGCATCGTTACATCGATAATCTGGTTGTCACAGCGCTCCCATTTACACCTATCAACAACGGTGATTTTGATGGAGATGGCGACACCGATGGCCGTGACTTCCTGATTTGGCAGCGTGGTAATTCTACACCTGGTGGTCCTCTTAGCGCCTCTGATCTTCTTGCTTGGCAGGAAAACTACGGGGGTACTTCTTTGTTGGAGGCGTCTGTGGGAGCTGTTCCCGAGCCGTCCAGCGCGTTGGTATTGATCTTGGGCATGAGCATTTTTGGAGTGCAAAGACGTAGACTTGCGTAGTATTTTTTTCCGCCTGGATCCTCCTCTGGGCAAACTTTTCGTAGTCTCTATTAGAAAGGCAAAGACTAATGAAACGACAACTTGGTTACTTAGTAGTATGCATTGCGACCATGGCATTATTAACCATGGAAGCTTCTGCAACGGTACTCTACTCCGACTCCTTCAGTCGTATTCAAGGAAGCGGCGATCCTAATGGAAAACCGGCGGATCCAAATAATTTCTCGGCGTGGGGTGCTAACGACAATGCCTTAGGTGGTAGTGCCGTCAACACCTGGGTCGTCGGCCCATCGCGAGGCGGTGGTGCCAATCAAGTGACCAATGGCAACCTTGCATCAACGATCGAGGGAGGGGCATTCTACAAGTTTGATGCAACTACGTTTGCTCCCAACGGTTTCTCTGTGGAGTTCGACTTTAATCGTTTTCACCCTTTTAATCCTGGCACTGGAAATGGATACTCTGCCGTTGGAATCGGTGTTGATTTGTCCAAAACCGCTGCGGACATCGGTGGTGGTGCATTCACAACAAACAACGCCGACTTTGCATTGCTATTCCAGCAAGCAGCTGGAGGGAATACTGGAAACACTCAATTCTTCCAGGATGGAGCATTTCTGCCTGGCACTGGCGCCACGGGTCCTGTGGATTACGGCAATCCAACTGTTGGACATAACGTCCTCTTGAAGCTAATACCCGCTGTAGCTGGCCAATACGGAGCGGCAGATACGATCAATGGTTCGGTTAGCATCGATGGCGGGACTCCATTTAATTTTAGCGTACTGGGTGGGACCGATTTTGGCACCCTCAGCTTTAGCAGCAACGGTTTTGTCCACCGTTCCTGGGACAACGTAATTGTCCGGGCGATCCCCGAGCCGATGTCAATTGGATTGGCTGGCATTATAGGAATGCTCGGATTGGTAGTACGAAAACGAAGCTAGGTCGCTATCACTTGGGGCAGCCCCTCAGCTTTGCCGCCGGCCCTCGACTGAGAGGGCCGGCAGTTAATTCCATTAACAAATGAATTTGGGGCTGTCGTGAATATACTTGATTTCTTAAGTAGGTCTTTCATGCAGAGGCTAACTCTGGCAATCGGCATTGTCCTCTTACTTTCTTGTTCTACCAATGTGCTAAGTGCGGAAGAAATAAGACCGCCCAACTTTATCTTTATTCTTGTCGACGATCTCGGGTGGACCGATGTCGGTTGTTTCGGGAGCAGCTTCTACGAAACTCCTAGTGTCGATCAATTGGCGGCAACCGGGATGAAATTCACGGATGCATATGCTGCCTGTCCTGTTTGTTCGCCTACGCGTGCAAGCCTAATGAGTGGCAAGTATCCGGCGCGACTCGGTCTCACGGCTCACATCGGCGATCCTCAGCCCCAAAATTGGAAACGCGATACTCCCCTGCTTCCCGCGCGCTATGCGGACGGATTGCCTTTGTCGGAAACGACGATGGCTGAGGCGCTGCATGACGCGGGTTATGCCACTTTCTTCGCCGGCAAATGGCACTTGGGTTTTCAGGATATCCAGTGGCCTGAGTATCAAGGTTTTGACATCAATGTAGGTGGTTTCAGCCAAGGTGGCCCGTTTGGAGGTAAGCAATACTTCCCTCCCTATGGCAACCCACGGCTTCCCGATGGCCCGGCAGGAGAGCATCTTCCCGATCGCTTGGCCACAGAAACGATACGCTTTATCGAGTCGCACAGGCACAAGCCATTTCTCGCCTATCTGTCCTTCTACTCCGTACATGTGCCGTTAAATGCACGTGAAGATTTGCGCCAGAAATATGAACGCAAACGTAATCCTTTTGGTGAGACAGATAAGCCAATCTATACTTTCGACGGCGAAACACGGGTGCGAATGGTGCAAGAACACGCAGTCTACGCCGGCATGGTAGAGGCGATGGATCAAGCTGTAGGCAAAGTGTTAAAGAAGCTTGAGGATTTGAAGCTGGCGGAAAACACTGTTGTCGTCTTTACCTCAGACAATGGAGGTCTCTCGACCGGTGATCAGGGTGTCAGCCCTGATCAAGGTTGGCCCACGAGCAATGCACCATTAAGGGGGGGCAAAGGCTGGCTTTACGAAGGGGGAATTCGCGTGCCGACAATCGTGAAGGCTCCAGGACTCACTAAGCCGGGTAGCGAGTCCAATGAAATCATCACTAGTACGGACTTTTTTCCCACCTTCTTGGAACTTGCACATCTACCCCCTCTGGACTCGCAGCATGTGGACGGAGTGAGCCTCGTGCCGGCGCTACGTGGTGACACACTCGATAGAGATACCGTCTATTGGCACTACCCTCATTATGGAAATCAAGGTGGACGACCAGGAGGAATTGTCCGTCAAGGTGACTGGAAACTGATAGAATGGTATGGCCCTTTTAAGCCAGAGCTATTTTATTTGGAAGAAGATCTTGGGGAACAACACAATCTGGCTGATTCGGAGCAGCAGCAACTTGCTGTTTTGGCAGAAAAGCTAGCTAAGTGGCGAGAATCTGTCGGAGCCATCATGCCCGAAGCAAATCCCAGATACGCTGCCGAAGCGGCAACTGCCAAAACCAATTAGTGGACAGGAGTTATTCACTCATGGCCAACGACTCAACAACTCAATCCAAATCAATCTGGCTGCCCCTATCGCTGATAGGCTGCCTAGTGGTCGGTTTCATCGCACGTGGCTATTGGGAAAGCATAGCAGAGACGAAAACTACATCTACTGGCAAGCCGCATTTTGATTTTATCGTCGGCGGTCCCGATCCTTTTTGGGATACGGTGGTTGCAGGCGCGCAGGCGGCTGCGGATGAATACGGTGTGGATTTGGAAGTTCATACTCCTTCTGGCAGGCCTGCAGACCAAACAATCGAATTGGCGAAGGTCGAGTCGAAAGGGTCAAATGGCGTTGCCATCAGTCCCATTGCTCCGGATGAGCAATCACTTTTGCTAAGTCGCTTGGCAACTAAAAGTATCCTGGTCACCTTCGACAACGATGCCCCTCAGTCTTTACGTCATTGTTATGTGGGGACCAACAACTTTGTGGCAGGGAAGATGTGTGCTAAGGTCGTTGAAGAAGCATTGCCTGATGGCGGTAACATCGTTGTATTTATCGGCGACGTCGAGCGTGACAATGCAAAGGAGCGTTTGCGTGGATTTCATTCCCAGCTTGTCGGCGCGGATTCAAAGTCCGAGGAAGCCGATTATCCCCTTAAGAAAGCTTATGGCGATAAATGGATCGTCATGGAAACTTATCTCGACGACCAGGATTCCAAACAGGCGGAAGAAAACGTAAAGAATGCGATTGAACAACACAAGGATATCGATTGTATGGTCGGGCTTTATGGATATAATGGCCCGGCCTGTTTGAAGGTACTCAAGGACGAAGAAAAGATTGGCGACATCAAGATTGTTGCTTTCGATGAGCATGAGGCTACTTTAGAAGGAGTGGCCAACGGTGCGATTTTCGCGACCGTCGTTCAAGGAACTTACGAATATGGATTTGAGTCCGTGCGACTCTTGACTTCTCTATTCAATAGCAATGAACACTCTATTCCTCTTGGTGGTACGGGATTCGTATTCTTACCTTGTTCAGTGGTAAATCAGGAGAATATAGCCGATCATCGTGAAAAACTGGATAAGCGACTCGCATCTAACAAAAGCTCCTCGCAAACTGACTCGGCAAAAACCAACGCTGGCGAATAGGCGGAACGTGGACGAAGACAAGTGGGGTATGATTTGCATTTTATTGGTCGCAAAGACTGAAAGAAGCCTGACATCACGTTTTGTCTTTCTCGGCATCTTAAGCGCGCTGTTCTTGGGGCTTAGCCCTGAGCCGCTTAGTGCGCAGAATCGACCCAATATTGTCTTGTTCTTCGTCGATGACTTAGGATGGACCGATTGGCAATTCGATTCGGCACTCAATCCGACCGGGAGCTCTGTCTACGAAACGCCAAATATGTTGCGATTGGCACAATCAGGGGTCGTCTTCAACCAGGCTTATTCAGCGTCGCCCGTTTGTTCGTCGACGCGGTCTTCCCTAATGACCGGTAAGACTACCGCGCGCACGAATTATACGTATTTGGCAGGCGGTAGCGGAGGATCGTCTAACACCAGTGCGACGCTTCAATCGCCCATTTCGACTTCTGCCATTCCATCCACCGAAATCACTCTCGCCGAATCACTTGGATCTTCTGCAGGCGGCTATCACACGGGCTACGTGGGCAAGTGGCATGCGGGGTCCCTCCCCACTTCTCATGGTTACGACTACAACATCGCTGGCGGAAGTTCAGGATGCCCGTGCGGCGACGGATTCTTTGCGGGGGCCGATGGTGGCTGGTCCAACATGCCGGGTATTACCCCGGGCAGTGGCTATCCGACAGATGCTTATCTCTCCGACGTCTTAGCTGGCTTTGCCGAGGGCTATGTCCAGCAACGAGCGGCAAGCGGAAATCCATTCTTTCTGACCTTCGCACCCTACCTGGTGCATGTCCCCCTCCAAGCGCCCGCTCCTCTGGTAAGCAAATACCAGACAAAGATCGCCAGTCTCACCAGCCAGAGTGTAGATCTCCGCGGGCACAACAACGCTACCTACGCAGCGATGGTCGAAAAGATGGACGAAGCCCTTGGCCGCGTATTGGACCGACTCGAAGACCCAGATGGTAACGGTGATCTGTCGGACAGCATTCTCGATAACACAATCGTCTTGTTGGGATCGGATAATGGCGGCTTAAATATAGGTGAACTAGGTTATCCACGAGCGACAAGCGTCGCACCGCTTCGCGAGGGCAAAGGAAGCATTTACGAAGGAGGCATCCGCACACCCTTTATCGCAAGTTGGACAGGCAACTCGAATATCACTCAAGGCACAGCACGCGATGCGCGGGTCTCCAGTTACGACATCTATCCGACGTTGTTGGAGATGACCGGCCTGGAAGGGAATGCCTCGGTGCCGCGCAATTCGAATATGGATGGTGTCAGCTTTGCCCGCGCCCTGGAAGGTGGCCTCCACGACCGGGGCTACCAATATTGGCACATGCCCCACCGCAGTAATCAAGATAACCTCGCCCCCGGACAGGGCATCCCCTTCGATGGCGGGGCATTCGTCAGTGCCATCCGGGACGACCAGTTCAAAATGGTTTTTCAATATGAAACCCGGACCTATGAGCTGTACGATTTGTTGAACGACCTCAGTGAAACGACCAACCTCTTAGCATTCAACGCCACCAAAGCTTTTGAACTCAGCGCGAATCTCCACAACCATTTGAAGGAGACCCGTACTTCTATGCCGATCCTCAAGTCCACCGGTTTGGCCGTTGCATTGCCAGATGTCCTCTGGCCAACAGTGCAAGGGGACTTCAACGGTGCGAATGGCATCAATGCGGCAGACTGGCTGCAGTTGAAATCGGCGTTTGGCAGTGATATTTCTCAGCTTTCTTTGGTAGAAGGTTATGCGGCAGGCGATATCAATCTCGATAGAAAGATTGATCGTTTCGACTTCTCACTTTTCAAGTCCCAGTACGAACTGTTTCACGGAAGTGGATCCTTCGAAGCGATGGTAAATCGTGTACCCGAACCAGGATTCACCTGGTATGCTGGGTTTGTCCTGATGCAAGCGGTGTCACTGCGTTTTCGACTGGGGAGGGCAAGATTATGAAGTCCTCACTAGTCGGATTAAATGTACTCTGTGTGCTATTGTCAGCCTTTTTAGCAGAGACTCATGCTGCACTGCTGGTCCATTACACGTTTGACGACATCACAGGCTCCACCGTTGTGGATAGCGCGGGTACACCCAACAATGCGACCTTGTTCAACAATGTTGGCATTGGGATTCCCGGCGTTATCGGAAATGCGATTCGCTTGCCAAATGACGATGGTACCTCGTACGCCCGACTCCCTGCCAGTCAAAACCCCGCCCCTGTGTCGAACAATCCTCGAACGATTGCCTTTTTCTTCAGTCAAGAACTGGTGGGGGTTGAGAACAAGATGTTTGGCTACGGTTCGGGCGGTACTGGTCAGTCGTTCGATGTGTCGCTTGAAGGGGGTGGCATTCGCTTACGCTACAGCGGGGGCAACGTGACCTGGGGAAACGGCTACGACTTCACTGGGGCCGACGCAGGTTTTCATCATTTAGCAATCCGGGTTCCGAATGGGGCTTTTGATTATCTGGACGTCGAAGTCCTTCTCGACGGTGATCCACTCGTAGGCGTCCCAACCGGTGGAAACCCTGGTGGCACATTTATCAATACCGGAGGAGGATCTGCAACCAATTTGGATATTGGACGTTCCCCCGTTTTTGCCCCCAGTGGAGATTTTATCGGTCTGATTGATGACTTTCGTATATATGATACTGCGCTGACCGATGCACAAATCCGCAACCTTATCCCTGCAATTCAGTCTTTAACACTGGAAGTCGATCTACTCACGGGACAAGGGGCAATTAGGAATCTGACTGAAGCGGCGGTGGAGCTGGATTATTACGAAATATCCAGCACCCAAGCCGCAATTCAATCCACTGGTTGGAAGAGCCTTGAGACCCAAAACCGCGTGAACTTTCCTGCGGGCGATGGCTTGGGTGCTGGTTGGGAAGTTCTAGGCACTCCCAACACGAATCTGCTGGCCGAGGGTCGCTTGCTGGGTCTTTCGTCGCTGGAACCGGGAGCCTGGATCGATCTGGGCACGATCTACAATCCGGCGGCTCCTCAACAGCTTGCGCTCACATATGGGGTGGGAGGAGCTTATCAGACAGTCCAGGCAGAGTTCTTCACTCCCAACGCAACTGCTGACTTTGATCGCGATGGGGATGTGGATTCGGAAGATCTCGTTCGTTGGCAACTTGCCTACGGAGTAGACGGCTCAGCCGATGCCAACGGCGATGGCCTCTCCGACGGACGCGATTTCCTCGACTGGCAACGTCAATTCACCGGTGCTTCCCCGGTTGTGGCAGAGTTCCAATCGATCCCCGAGCCCGCAACTGGTGTGCTTATCTTCGGATGCATGATGACTTGCTGGCGTCCTGGTCGACGAGCCTTCGGAATCTAACTGACTACTCCGAGTTACGGTTCTCTGCCTCTGGAATCTTAGGAATCAGTGCAAACTTGTACTCGTGGGTCTCGTTGCCAGAAAGCGTGTACTCGGGATGCGTATGCGCGCCCCAACTATCATCCCCCCCCACTCCATGCAGCTTCCAGTCGATGTGAACGACATTGAAGTCGCGACGGGAGAGATCGATTTGGTGTCTGGCAACTTCCAGGTCCTCAAGCGCAAAAGGCCAAATACTCATGCTCAGCGGCTGGATGCCAACAAACTTCAATCCTAATCCGTCTTGATTGAGGAGAGTCAGCCAGCGGATGTCCGTCCGATTTCCCACGTCTTGGGGTCGGATGTAGGGATGATTCCAAGCTTCCACCTCAGATTCGTAGACTCGAATCTCACCCCCAGTTTTACGATCCCAGTAAGTTTCTTGAGGTCCACGCCCGTACCAGGTAATTTCATCAAACTGCTTGGGAACTGCCGTTTGCATACCAAATCGTGGCATGATGGGTATTTCCTGCTCTCCAGGAATGTAACGAGCATGCAGCGTAAGCTCCCCTGCACTGCCGACGCCATAGTCCAAAAAGTACTGTGCCCCCAAGGTCGGTAGTTCAAAAGCGACCTGGATGCGTTGCTTTCCGTCCTCGCTGGAGAGCGAAATTCTTTTCAGCACACGCTCTTCCGCTGTGTTCTTCCAAATGGCAAGTCGTTTGTCATAACCGCTGCCCCACTGGTTGTTATTGGGATGTTTCCAAAAGTTTGGTACGAGCGGTTGTGTTAATAATTCGTCGTCGTCAATCTTGTAGGATGTCAGTGCACCGTTAGACTTGTCGATCGTGGCCGAAACACGCTCCCAGGTGAGCAGATAGCTGGAAGGAGAATCCTTCACTTGGGAAACGTCTGCTTTTTCGCTGTGCGAACTACGGGAAAAATCGGTCAGCGGAAATTGATCCCAGGCAACCACGTGCCCCGCATCAGCCCACGGGGTGGCATCCAGTAAAAGAAACTGAATCGTCAGCAGATACTCGGCGTTGTCTGCCAGTTCGGGCAAGGGTATTTCCAGCTCAAATTCCTCTTGCGGAGGCACATCCAATCGACCCAAGCTGCCTGAATCAATCGTTTCTCCGTCGCGACGCAGGATCCATTTAGCGTCGAATTTGTTTAGATTGGTGAAGTGGTATTTGTTTCGCACCACAAATTGCTTTTGCTGATTATCTGTTGCCCGCACCTTGATGTGCTGGTAAACCTTCTTTACTTCCCAAAAATGAGGATTTGGCTCTCGATTGGGCCCCACCAATCCGTTCAAGCAAAAATCTCGATCGGTCGGGAAGTCGCCAAAATCTCCTCCGTAGGCAAAGAACTCTTTACCATCATCGGTTTTCTTATAGAGACCTTGGTCTACCCAATCCCAAATGAATCCTCCCTGCAGATGGGGGTAAGATTCGATCGCAGTCCAATAGTCCTGCAGATTTCCCACGCTGTTGCCCATCGCATGGGAGTACTCGCAGAGAATCAAAGGCCGATCGGGGGAATTCCCAGCATAATCGACGATCTGCTCGATTCTCGCATACATGGGGCAACGAATGTCTGTGTTGCGGTCTTGAAATCCTGCCTGCTCATACTGAACCGGTCGAGATGGATCTCGCTGTTTGATCCAATCGTAGTTTTGCATGAAATTGACGCCATTACCGGCCTCGTTGCCCAGCGACCAGATAATGATTGAGGGGTGATTCTTGTCCCGCTCAACCATAGCCTGGGTTCGAGCCAGATGCGCGGGGCCCCAACTGGGATCCTTGGCCAGAGATTCCGGTCCATAACCCATGCCGTGCGACTCGATGTTCGCTTCGTCGACCACATACAACCCATACTGGTCACAGAGTTCATACCAGCGTTGATCGTCGGGATAGTGGCTAGTCCGCACGGCGTTGATGTTGAATTGTTTCATGAGCCGAATGTCGTCGATCATGGACTCTTCAGAAATGGTGTGACCGGTGCGTGGATCATGTTCGTGCCGGTTCACCCCTTTGAGGTAAACCCGCTGTCCATTGACGTGCAGCAGTCCATCCAAAATCTCTACCTCACGAAAGCCAACCTGACACGACTGTACTTCCTGCGCAGTTCCGTCTTCAAGCAAGGTGAGAACCATGCGATACAAATTCGGCTGCTCGGCAGACCACTTGGCTGGGTTTTCAACCTGCTGTTCGATGGCAATCTTGGAAGGCTTTCCCGCGGGTACATCGATCTTTTCAGAGAGCTGCTCGAACATGACCCCACCCTGGTCGTCCAACAGTTCCACCTGCACCTGGCACGAGCGATCTTGCTGGGATTTGTTATCAATCTCGAGTTCGACTTGAAACTCCGCATCTCGATACGCTTCATCTAGATCGGTACGCACAAAATAGTCACGTATCGTGGTATCCGCCGTCGACCAGAGAAATACATCGCGAAAAATTCCGCTCAGCCGCCAGAAATCCTGGTCTTCCAGATAGCTTCCATCGCTGTAGCGGTAGACCTCCACGGCCAGGGTGTTCTCACCCTCCTGTAAAAACTCCGAAATGTCAAATATCGCTGGGGTCCGACTATCCTGGCTATAGCCGACTTTCTTGCCGTTGACCCAGACATAGAACGCCGAGTCTACTCCATTGAATTGCAGATAGATGTGGCGGTTCTTCCAGTCAGGAGGTACTTGAAACTCGCGGCGATACGACCCCACCGGATTTCGCTGCGAGTAGTTCGTATACTTTTGAGGAGGCTCCCCCATCACCCGGGGAGGGTCTTTCTTGAATGGATAAGTGATATTTGAATAGAGTGGCACGCCATAACCTTGCAACTGCCAATTGCTGGGTACCGGAATCTTTTTCCAGTCGCTCGCGTCAAATCGAGGCTGGTAGAAATCAGCTGGACGGCTTTCTGGATCAGGCGACCAGTGGAACTGCCAGTCTCCATTTAGCGGGAAATAGTACTCGCTCTCTGCAGGGATTGCTTCAAGTGCCTTGGCCCGTTCGGCGAAAGGCTGCGAAGCGCACCTCGGCGGGAGCTTGTTGATTCCAAAAACCGCCTGATTTTCCCAATCGAGTTGGTCTGTAGAGGCACTCGTTACCAGGCTGCAACAGAAGAAAAGAGTCAAGGATGCTCTTTGGAGACAATACTGCGAGATGCGGGTCCTTGATTTCATATCACAGCGAATAAAAAGGCCGAATAACTTTGGAGAGATCATAGACGAATGTCCTATTAGTCGCGGAGGATGCGTTAAATAATGCTTGAAGGGTCGATTTATTTTATTGCAATGAGGAAAATCTTAGCATATGCAGGAGAGCGCGACGCAAACCGTGTTGGAGCAGGCAGAGATTCTTTGTGCCGACTGGGTGGGTGATTGATTCATTACAAAAAACTCCCATATTAGCATGGGTAGATTCGTAACTAAGACAAAAATAAGTCACAGCTGTTTGGGCCTATAAAAATAGGCTATCACGACTCTAAATTTCCCAAATTAACATATGACTTTTCAGCTCTATTTAGAATTGGGTTGGTAAGGAGGAACCAAAGGTCGAAAGGCAGAAATCCCCTATTTTAGGATTCATGGAAGAGTATTACGCTGAAGCAGATCTCTTTCAATTCGCGTGAGGGGACCAATTATAAATAGGTTTCGTGAATCACGAAGAGAAATTCTTTGTGTAAGGGCAGCTAAGGGGGTGCAGTGAGGTTAAATGTTGCACCAATCGTGAGTGTGTCTCTAGTAACCGACGTTCATGGGAACGCGTCCATAACCACGAGGATCCAGACCGTAGTAGTAAGGCTGGTAGCATCTTGAATGACTCCAATACGGCGAATTATAGATGGAGGAATGGAATCCGTAGTCCCAACGAGGACTATAGCCTGAATACCCGTACCCACCCGCGTAATATGGCCCATGAGCAGATGCTGAAGATGGCAAGCTCACCAACGAACAAAGGGCTAATAGAACAAGAAAAACTCTCATCACACATTCCTTATTCGAAAAGGTTGGGGAACTTTGAAAACAGTGGCTCTCCAGTGCGAACCCTGCTCAATCCGAAGGACGAACTGGGCTCCAAACGCCCGTGACGACACCGGGTGAGCCAAAGTCATTATTTCATATCGAGCGTTTGCAGGAAAGCTATTAGTAGTCGACCGAATTAGCTAAATTAACAAGCGTTTTGTGTCCCCAGTGAGAGCCTGGCTAACGAGGTTCCCTTAAGGCGAACCGGGGGGAGAGATGGTAAAAAAACTCAAGGTCATGGGGCCCCTTCATGGTCGAGAGTCGCTGACTCCTAGGACGGTTAGGACGGTATCCGCTAATGTGTTCTGTGCAGCCATAAGTGTGCCTGAGAAGTCGAAATCCTGTGGAATGGGTACAATCAAATTAAGCGTCCTAAGCGTCCTTTGTGTCCTAGTGGTTCTGTTCCAATCGATCTTGCAAATCGTTGCAAATATGCTCGTTCACTACGTCCGCTTTGCTTCCGGTCCATATAAAACACCGCCCATGTGTTCGAGACGGATCTGATTCCAGTCGCTTCAGCTGCCCTTCGGTTGCCATCTGGTTGAGATGTCGGCTTACTGCCTGAGTCTTAGCCCTATCATTGGTCGCTGAGTTGTACCACTCAGCCACGATAGATACTGGGATACGGACTTGGACAGTCTGTGAACAATACCCCCTCTTCTCCAACTGATCGGCAAAATAGCCTTCGATTATCTCGGCCTCATCCAACTCGCAATTGGCTTCTCCTTGCCGCTCAAGAATCACCCGCTGGGCTTCGCCAGGTTCTGGCAGCCGCCTGAGAACATGCTGCTCCCAAGTGGCCCATCGTGAATACTGAGCTAGTGGGAAGGGCTCTGCACTTAGTGCCGCGATAATGTCGCCGATGATCTGACTGCGATGCTTTTCAATGTAGGCCCTCGTCTCTTCCAGCCAGGTGCCTATATTCTCGCCCTTCACTACCTTAATGATGACAGAACGCTGTGCCATGTCGGTTGCCAAACTGACTCCATTGAGCGTGAGAAACCAGGTTATCAGGTTAGGCCTCTGGCCTTCGCCAACATATAGTTGGCGACCACTAATAACCTGCGAAGTTATAAGTGCTTCTAGTTCAGCCCACGAGAGCTTCATGGTTTTGATATTATCGATGAGGGCGATACGTTTGGTCCTCGCTTCAGGAGTCAGAAATCGAGTTTTGAGTTGAGAAATATCTTCTCCGGCACTGACATCGATAATCCCGCCGCAGAGATCACCGATAATCTGTGCCACTTTGGATTTGCCTACCCCACGCCCGTGGTCTGACGATATAACAAAGGCAGGCCGACAACCAGCAGGACCGCCCCACAAGGCCGTCATGAACGCTGCCTTAATCAGATCATAGTCAATCGTAGTCTCCGGCCGGAACCGATCTAAGACCCAGCGGAGATGACTGCCATCTCCAGGTGGGGGGGTAGTCCCACGATAATAGATGCCCTCAATCGGTGGCTCATGGGGAAGTAGTTCAATCGCATCGTAGCGGTGGGCTGTCCGTTCCATCTCGGCAAACAATTCTGTTTGGCTGACATAGCTGGCCCCACGTTTCCAATCCACCGGATGATGACGCTGCAGCCAACCAAATAGGCCTGGTGCCTTATGACGATCAAACCAACTCAATCCATGTTCATCATCGACAAACAGCGTATTGTCAACACGACGAGGCCATCTGTCCCGCAATTCATCAATTTCTTCGAGAATGTCTCCCATCATCAGGGGGACACACTTTTTTGAAGCTTTCTCTCCTTTTTTGGGCTCTTCCTGCTCCGCATCCTCATCTTCGAATTCTTCGTAGTTGCGTATAACGACACCAGATCCTCGTTTGACAATGTCTCCATCTTCGACATCTCTCACGCGTTGCAAGATTTCCTGATCTGTCCAAGCTTTAGGAAATGGTTTTTTGGTTTCATAAGCCCTGAGAGTGGCAATTGCTTGAGCATCAGAGAGATTGAAAGCAACAACCCGTATCGCCGCTATATAGAGTCTCTTGGATCCATCGTTGCTGTCCTCCATATTCTTTGTGAAGGTAAGAATCTCTTTGAGGCACTCAGCATGTACTTCCGCGTGAACCTGCGGTGCACGTTGTTTCAGATTTGGCTTTTCATTGCCGATGTACTTCTGCCAGACCTCCTGGAGCTGCTTTTGCCGATTATCTATTCGTCTCGGCGTGCCGTTAACGCGCTGACCAGTGACCGTAAAGTATCGCCCTCTCGTGTAGATCTCTACAGTCGCATCGTTGTTCTCAGTTCGATGCTTTGGGGGAAGCGAACCGATCAACAGCAGCTTAATCCCAGTACCACTGGGAGAGACTTCGCAATAAGTATCCATCTTGGCGACTATGTCTTTTGCAAGGTCTGATAGCTCTCCAGTTTCGCGGTTTCGGCAATCATCCAGGTCGATTCCTGAAAAGTGCAGGCCCCCATCGCCTTCGCCCAGTACAAATCCGAGGCCATACCGCCCGTGTTGATGTTGAGCTGCAAGTGCCCGCTCAAACGTCAACCAGTTTTTCGGGTCGTTGATGCTGGCACGCTTGCCATCTCGCGGGTTGTAGGGGGGCTTGTCCCACTTCTTAAGCTTTTCATTCCACTGCCATTTCCAACAAATCCATCGATCAAAACTCTTCAGCCCATCGGGGATGTTGTCGCGGTCGACAGTGAGCATAGGGGGCTGCTCTTGATTGCTCAGAACGGCAGCCTTGCCATTAAGAGTTGCGTTGGTCATTCCGCGCCCCCCGAATTGAAGGCAGCTTCCACGGCCCAATCCCATTCCTCTGAGCGACGTTGCGCCCGACGCTCATCTTGGCTGTCATGGCTAATCCAGACCCCAGTACATCGGCAACCTTCGCTTGAAACTTCTTGAAGCTTTGCACGTCCACTGCTTTGACTGGGAGACTCCAGTTGTCTGGCCCGTTGGAGAAAGTGACGAACAACTGGCCGTCGACGTGAGTGATGCTGCAGAGTTCGATAGCAGCCGTTGCGGGTCGATCATTGCCTGACCGAGTATTTTTGCTTATCATGCTATATGCTCCGAAATTTGCCCGCATACTCCGCCACAGAGTTGCGGGCTTTTTTCTGCCCGCGCGGGACGTGGTGAAGTGGTTTAGACACCCAGCTCATCGAGCCGATTCTCGGCCTCAACGTGAGCGGTGGAGGGAGGGTGCTTGTCCCCTATGCTGTCCTTGCCCATCAGCGTTGAGACGAATTCCTCGACAGATTCCTGAGTGGTGAATCTTCTTCCAGCAATACGAAAACTAGGGAGAATCACCCCGTCATAGCCCTTGGACATCCAGCGACGGACTGTGTTTTTATGAGGACGGCCAGGGATGATCTTGCTGGCTTCAGTAGGAGAGAGATATTTAGCTTGGAGAATACTGGCGAATACCAGTAAACTGGCCATTGTTAGTAGAATGCTGATCATGATCGTACCTTGCAACTGATGTAATAGTTGCGTCGCCGATCATGTCGCACTTGAGAAAGCAGCACCGACCGACAACGCATGAAAGCGTTTGTCGGTCAGCACTAAGCTAAGTCGTCGAATTCCCGCTAAGAATGCCAGTTGTGCAAAGAAAAAGGCACTCCGCATAATGCAACTGCCAGATGGCCGCATCAAAGCTAGCTTAGTCTGATCCCCTGTGAGCTACTAACGTGGTGTGTACTTACGAAGTCTGAACTTACGCGTTATCCATGTTAAGAATTCATTTTCGCTCACAGCGAACAACTTGTTGAAGGAGGTCCTTCAGGATCCCATACTCTGGCTTTGTTACTAGATCCTGAATTTGTCTCCTCACAAGCGTAATCATACGAATCCCAGAGTGAGTGTCAATACTTTTTTCAACCTATGCGCATCGCCACTTCCAAACCCTTTGCTAGATCGCGCTCGGCATAAACTTGGGTAATGTCCGCCGCACTGTGACCCAAAATCACTTGCGTGGCCTCAAGGCCGAATTGCTTGCGGATTTCTGTTGCTGCTGAATGGCGCAACTGATTCGGGGACCACCGATGGGCAGACTTCCACGCTTTCACCTCTTCCCCCTCCATCCCCTCAGGAACAGGGAAGGCCTTATCGCAGGCACGATGGATGGCTCTACGGTAGGCATTCGTGTCGTACTTCTCACCTGCAGAACGTTTAGGATTGTCCACTCGATTCGTCCCAGGACGATTGCCATATGTGATTGGGGTCGTTCTGTATTCATGCTGACTTGCCCTTCGCTTGACTTCGCTATCGCATGGACGAAAACAGTAGTTTTGTGAATCTCGAATTAGGTAATTTAAGAGAATTTCTTGCCCCCTCGGACCTATCAAGACTTGCCGTTCCTTCCCACAATACTCTGTCTTGTGACTTTCAGGGCGATAGAGCCACACTTCGCCAGTTCGATCAATGTCGCAGGGGCGGATCATGCAAACCTCCGCAGGCCGCATGGCCGTTGCCCGCTGCAAACGAACCATATCGGCGACAACCTCAGGCATAAAGGGCAGGGTGGCATCAACCGTGTTATCGTGGACCGGGAGCACCGGAGGGCGATCCTTTGCGGCAGTTTTCCCTCGACGTAGGCCACCTACAGCAGCCAAATCCTGCCATACCGCACCAGGGATCAATTCCTCACTGACTGCCCATCGGAACATACGAACGACACGCTTGGAATTCTGGTTGACGGTACCTCGACATTGACCCGCCTCGATAAACGATTGTCGTACCGCCTTTAGTTTCTTGGGGCCGAATTCAATTGCGGGCAAGGAACCAGCAACTTGTCGAACATGCCGAAGGGCGCACCGTATCGCGTCAAACTCTGTGACCCTCCGCTGCTGTGTCTGCGGATAATACTCTTTGGCGTGAATGAGATATTCGGCCATGAGCATCGACACGGTAAGCCTACCCTTTGCTTGGAATTTCTCTGCCAATGGCTTGCCAATCAACTCGGCGTACTTTTCTCGACTCTCGGGTGAGCCATACTTGCCGAGGGGAATCTTCTTGCCATCGATTCTGACATAGGCCCTGTCACCACGGCTTTTGTCACGCTGTTTGCAATACTTGGGTACGCGATGAGTGCTTGCAGAATCTGACATCGTAAGTGCTCCTTGAATCGCAGAAAGTATCCCATTGGGATACTTTTCTTCCGAACAAGCTGCACTGCCGAACGTCAGCAGGACGTCACAAAGGACTAATCAGCAACAACTT